>Ga0114959_10000292_pt1 | contig 47698 bp, 33 predicted proteins | sample C_130625_EF_Meta_FD_87317 | JGI IMG/M metagenome (GOLD analysis project Ga0114959, IMG submission 87317) | Freshwater microbial communities from Lake Croche, Canada to study carbon cycling - C_130625_EF_MetaG | ecosystem: Environmental > Aquatic > Freshwater > Lake | place: Lake Croche, Canada... | reverse complement strand
GAACAGTAATTTTGAAAAATTGGATTGTTCAAACATGCATGACGCCTTTTACCATAGGGCTTATGTTCACCAGCGGCTGTTATTTGCATAATATCTGGATGCTTATCGTACATCCATTTGGGTATGGCAGAAGTGGGTGTTGCTAGAAATATTTTGATACCATATTTCGAGAGAATATCTACTGCTTCATGTAGCCAAGTGAAATTATATTTTCCTTCTTCCGGTTCCATAGAAGACCAGACCAAATCACCCATTCTTGCAACATTAAATCCAGCTTGTTTCATTAATTGTGCATCAATTTCAATTTCGGCTTTTGATAATTGATGCGGATAATAAGCAGCACCAATATACATTGCAGGTGATTGCTGGGCAAACACACCGTTATGATTAAAAAAAATCATCAATAAAAACAGAAAACTATAGCAGCTATTTTTGTTAACCATAAAAAAAATTAAAAAGTTGATAATTCATTATTTAAGACTTTAACATCCTTAGGCGCAATAGTTATTAAATATTTTTTTTCTTTTTTTTCAATCAATACATCTGCAGGTTTACTTAATAACAATAATACTTTACCGTTTACTTTTAACTCTTGAAAATTTGTTGCAGCAAATTTTTCAATATAACTATTTTTAACTTGCAATGCTGCATAGCCATTATAGGTTCCTTCAAAAAGATGCCCTTCAAAAAGCTGCTTAAAATTAGCGGCAATTCCTTTGTTGAAATTTTCGTAGTTAGAAAACAAGTAGCTACCATCTAACATTTTAATACTATTTGGTATATTATTTTTATTGATACCTAACCGAGACAATGCTTTTAAATCAAAACTATTTACAGTAGCACGATTTGCAATTTTATTCCATCGCATACTAATATCCTGCCCCAAAAAGCTTTTGGTAGCTGTGCCTTCAAGCATGAGCTTACCATTCTTTTTTACATATTGCTCTAAAAAATGAAGTGTTTTTTCTTTAGCATATTCTGGATATAAAAAAACTACTGCATCAAATTCATATCCATTGTAAACTGCTTTGCCTTTTTCATTTACTATTAATCGTCCATCTTCAATTACATCTGTGGGCACTAATGCATTTAAGTATCCCTGTTCCCATATTTGGGTTGCTTTCTCTTCGATTTTCAATTTGTCATTTATATCGCAAATACCTCTCTGTGTAGTGTCAGGATACCAGTTCATTAAAGCTTCTCTACCGAATACAACAAGCAATTTAATTTCTGGTAATGGTGGATTAAAATGATTCAATAATCGAGCACAATTTTCAACAGGGTTTATTTTTTCTAAAGCATATGGGCGCTCAACACTAATGCCCCAGTTTTGAACATCATTAATTGCATGATAATGGGTACGAATATTATATTGTAAATCAGTATATGCTTTTTCTTGAATTTTATTAATCTGTTTATCGTAAAACATATTGTATAGTATATGCTTACTGTAACCATATGCAATACCCATTTGGGTTGGGGTGGGTGTACTTTCATCGGTATGACCATACTCTCTTTTTACATTCCACCAATTAATACCTGTTTGCCAAACTTCATCTCCGTCTAAACTATTGTGATGGCTATCATGTAGTCCTATAAAAGTGTTTTGTCCAAAGGTTTTTTTGGCGCAATCATACATAGCTGATTCAACATTCAATGTACCTTTTCGCATGATGTCCATATATGTATTAATGGCTTTAATTCTTATTTCAGGTTCATTTACTGGAGCATAACGCATATCCAACAGCGCTCTTTCTAAATTGTAATGATACCACTCATTATATTTTCTGGCCATGTCTAATGAATATAACCGCTCCCTTAATGGCTCATTCACTTTTTGTAATTCCCAAATGGCAAATAATTTCAAATTGGTGTATTCATCTAAACCAACACCATCAAATGGAATGTTTTTATATGCTTCTATAATTTTCAAAAATTTATCAATCGCTTCTTGTGAATGGTTGGAAGAAACGTTATAAAAATGCTGTGTAGTTATATAGACTGTATATCCAGCATATTTTTTGTTTTGTTGGATGTGTAAAGCCACTGAAGAATCGGTCGTTTTAATAAGCTGACATTGATCTGTTATGTCTATCAAGGATCCAGGCACATAAAATCCATTACCTGCTTTTTTAAACAGATATGCCTTTAACAAGGTAGATTTAAATGGCTTACCACTTTGTGCCCTTATATGTTTCGCTTTGCTATAAATATTGCCAAGGCCATTGTTATCAAGCGTAGTTTCATTTTCCAAAACCATTCTTTCGCAACTAGCTTCGGATGTATTTTTGGGTGTTCCCCATAATTGCAACCCTATTTGTATTCCTTTTTTATGGGCATACGCAACAAGGTTTGTAAAGATTGGCTTCATTTTTTCAGTCTCAAAAAAATCAACCCCATTTCTAGCGGTTAAAAAAATCAGGGTGTATTTACTTGATATTGCAAGGCTATCAATTTTATTTTTCCAAGAAATTTCATTCAGCATGTCTTTATTGAAAAACCAATAAGCAATTTCAGGATGATTTAAATTATTGAATGAATTAATATATTGAATATTGCTACTTGGCATTTGAGACTTAGCTCCAATCTGAGCAAATAATGAATTGTTATTATTGATTTTCATTAAAAGAATCAACAAAAAAAACAATAATTCTTTTTTCATTTTTTTGTTTTAAAGTATTCTTATAAAAGAGACCCATGCCGAAACATGGGTCTCTTGATTCAAAACCAAAATCGACAAATTGCCTTGCCTATTTAAGAAATTATGGGGTAATTGTTAATTGAATGGTTTTAACAACAGTCTGTTTGTTGTTTTGATTTAAATTACTAGCTACATATGTTACATTATAAATACCCGGCGTAGTATACTTATATAGATATCGAGCATAAACACCTGGAATTTTATTGTAAACGTATTCTAAGCCAGCAAAAGCAGCATTTACTTCGTTTTTAATAGTAACCCCTGCATCAGGGCGAATAGTTTTTAAACTTGTTTTAGTAGTAATCAGCCAGTCATCATTGTCATCATTATTTGCAGTAACACCTGGATCAAATTGAATAGGATAAGCTGTTTTAATTGCAATACCATTACTGTTTCTTATACTATCAGCAGTTGAAATTCCACCCGTTCCAACATTCCATGCATTAAATCCTGGCAATGTATTGTTTTTGATACTTGCCTGTACCCATCCCGTATATTGAAAAGACGATGCATTAGCAGTTCCTGCAAATGGCGCAGAAAATAATTGATACAAAGTGCCATCAGCTTGATTATTAGTTAATGCCAAATTTTGTATCTGCCATTTACGTTGAGGATTAACTGGATCTTTTTTACCTAAAACTCTGAATGCAATATTGATAGAATCCGAAGTATTAAAATCACTGATATTGATAGAATCAGATGTAGTAAATGTTGTTGCTAAAGTGGTTGGCCATTTTGTATTACGGCTAGTAATATTTGTCCAAGTTGCATTTTGAATGCTATTTGCATCATACCCTTTTAGATTAGTAGATATATATAATTGCAAAGAATCATTCCCCGGCAAAACACCTTGTTGCATAGAAGTTTGAAATATCAATTTGTTGATTCCTGTAGCAGTATTCCTATTAATATTGGCATACTGTTTTCCTGATTCTCCAGAATAAAAAGTAATCTCATCTGGTTGTCCACTGAAATTAAACATTACACTATCGCCTACTTTGTAAGTAAGTTTAGTTGTGGATACATCAAACCCATTAGGATAATCATTCCCGTCATATTTTGTACAAGAAGAAGTGGTGATTACTATCGTTCCAATTACAAAAAATGCTATTAAAAATATATTCTTTTTCATATGAATTTTATTAAAAGTATTACCATCCAATATTTTGAGTTGCTGCACTATTTTGCGCTATTTCAAAAGTAGACGGAATAGGAAATAATGAAAACTTTGCTGGATAAACAAGAAAATTACTAGCCGGCAATGATGCTGAAACTGCATATGAACTTGGCGCATTGGCTGCAACATCTGCAACTATCCCTTGCATTGCATTTGTGATGGTTCCCCAACGAATTAAATCAATACGTCTAACTCCTTCAAAGCAAAGCTCACGAGACCTTTCATCCATTATATTCTGTAAGGATAAAGTAGTTGCATCAACAGTTGGCTGTGGCGTTGTTGGTGAAAAACCATAAGCCCTTCTTCTTACTTGATTAAAATATTCCAGTGCCAATGCAGAGGCAGTTCCATTTACTTTTAAATCTGCTTCTGCAGCCATCAATAAAACATCTGCATATCTAATTATTGGAAAATTACATGCAGTGTTATTTTGTAACCTTGTTGGTGGAAGATTTGTTTCATATTCTCTTCTCCATTTTGCAACAGTTCTTTCGTAAGAAGTTGGATATCCAGTACCAGCTGCTGTAACATTTATTGCAGTTAGTTTTCCACCAGCAACTACACTTGTTGCAGTTGCGCCAGTACCAACTGTTGCAACGGTTGTATTAGTTGCATAACCAGTAAAGCTAATAGTTGGAGCAGTTGTATATCCAGAACCAGGATTATCAATCACAACAGAAGTGATAGCGCCTAATGCATTTGTATAGGCAGTGGCTGAAGCGCCTGTTCCTGTACCGGTAATAGTTACACTTAAATTAAAATATTTAGTAGTGGAAGCATTTGTTTTATATACATATGGCGAAACTGCCCAATCCCTTCTTAAATCACCAGGTGCAAATAGATTAAAGAACTTACTGTGTGGGCGATACGTACCTGATGAAAATCCTATAATAGAACCTGCTGTTGCATCCTGGCAATAAACGCCCATTACCGCTCCCAATGTTTGTGTCACTGGATAACCAGTATTGGCAAAAGTTCCAGTAACATTCGATTTAGATAAAAAAGTTGCGTCCCAGATCCCTTCACTTATAGCCGCATCATTTGCATTGTTTTGCATATTGTTAATAAAGATTCTTGCAAATGCAGGAGTGCTTGTATAAAGCGGATGAGGTGTTGCATACAAACTATGTATATTACTATTAATTAGCTTTTTTGCCCAGTTTAATGCTAAAGTATATTTTGAATTATCATTCAAAGGATTGCCGGCAGCAGTTAAACAAACCCTAGCTAGAATAGCTTGAATGGCAGACTTACTAACTACAGAGGTAGTTGCAGCCGCAGACTGCCAAGATTGTGGTGTTGTAATAGAAGGCACCATCGCTTCTGCTGCAGTCATTTCAGAAATGATATAGTCATAAACTTCTTTAGTTGAGCTTCTTGGAATATTAAAATTTGTACCCATTGCTGTGCTCAATTGTGATTTTATTGGAACGTCACCAAAACGAGTAACTAACAAGTAATAATAATAAGCACGTAGAAATTTGGCTTGACCTATCATATTAGTCTTCTTTGCGGTATCCATTGTAACACGAGAAGTGGCATCCAATAATACATTGCTTCGCTCGATACCAAAATATAGCTGACGCCAAAAATTACCAATATTTGTTTCAGTAGAATTGATATTATACATTTCCGTTAAAACAGTACCTGCAGTTGTTCCAGTTCTGAAGCATTCATCGGCACCGCCTTCTAAATAGCCCCATAATCCCTGAGCATATAATTGATCTTGTTCTAATGGATTATAGATAGATATTAATTGAGCGGTTAATTGCGCCTCAGTTGTAAAAGTTGTTGGCTGAAAAAAAACAGGCTCTAAGCTTATATTTTTCTGACAAGATAAGGTTAATACCCCCAACCATGTAATTAGTAAAATTATTTGCAATTTATTTTTCATAGCACAAATGTTATTTGATGTTATCATTAGAAGTTTACATTTAATCCGAAAGTGATAATCATAGAACGAGGATAAGGCGTATAATCATAGCCCCCAGCCAATGCAGAATAACCGCTACTTGGCTGAATGAATGTATACCCAGCACCACTAACTGATGTACTTCCAGTATTACTACCTCCAAATGGCGAATTAGCAGGATTTGAAGAACGGTATGTTGATACTTCCGGATCCATACCCGTATAATTTGTCCATGTAATTATATTTTGTGCAGAAACATTCAAACGAATATTATTAATCTTCGCTTTCTTTAACCAAGATGAAGGAAGATTATACCCAAGTGAAATCGTTTTCAACCTAAGAAAAGATCCGTCTTCTATTACACGAGAAGATGGTTTAGGGTTCGTGCCACTAGCATCTCCTTTTGAATTATATCTTGCTCTTGGAAGGTCATTAGTTGGATTATTTGGCGTCCATCTGTCGGCATAAGAAGCAAACTGATTTGAATTTAAAGCATATCCACCTGTGCTTTCGAACACAATTCGGTTAGCATTTAATATTTCGTTTCCATAACTCCATTGAAAGAAAATATTCAATGACCAATTTTTATAATTAAAATTATTATTCATTCCACCTGTGTGAATTGGAAGTGGACTGCCTAATGTTGTTTGGTCACTTGCATCTACAACCCCATCACCATTGATATCCTTGTACTTAGGGTCTCCTGGTTGCACGTTAGATGAATAGGCTGGCACACCCGATTTTAAGGCATAAGTACCATTCGATAATTTATTAAAATCATCATATTGATATACCCCACCCCACTGATAACCATAGAACTGAGATATAGGACCTCCTACTTTTGCAAGCCAAGCAGTTGAAGTACCAGTTAAACTCCATCCAGTTTGGATTGACTCTAATCCATTGTAAAACTCATTGATTTTACTCTTGTTAAATGAAATATTAAAGTTTGTTATCCAACTAAAATTCTTTTTTTGAATGTTGATTGTATTAATTGTAAACTCAAATCCATTATTAGATAAACTTCCAACATTCTGGTATTGAGAATTTGCACCATTTGGATATCCTGCACTATATGGAAGTCTTACTCCTAGTAAGAAATTCTTTGTGTCCTTTCTATAATAAATCGCTTCTGTTGTAATTCTTCCGTTCAAGAATTCAAGGTTCAAACCAAGGTCAAGACCTGAAGATGTTTCCCAAGTAAGTGCATCATTTCCATAAAAATAAGGTACAACACCAGCAATATTGGTGTTATTCCAAGCATATCCAGCACTATTTTGTAAAGCACCAAATTGAGCGAGATAACTAAAGTCACCTACTCTATTGTTACCAGTAGTACCATAACTAACCCTTAGTTTTCCATAATTGATTACGGAAGATAATTTACGCATAAATTTTTCTTCTGTAAAAGTCCAAGCAGCAGCAGTAGATGGGAAATACCCCCATTGTTTACCTGGTGCAAATTTAGAAGAGCCATCCCCTCTTAGGGTTGCCATGAAAAAATATTTGTTGTTATAATTATAGTTGGCCCTTCCAAAAAATGAATACAATTGATTGAGTGTACCAGCTAATGCAGTAGCACTTGGCGTTCCTACATTCATTGCCAAAATACCTAAGTACTCCGATGCTTGTGGCACATTGATAGAACTGAAACTAGTTCCATCTTGTTTTGCATATTGGTATTCCATACCTGCAACCGCATCTATTTTATGCAAATTTTTGATATTCTTGTTGTAGGTAATTGTATTACTTGTAGAATAAGTTTGTGCAAGAGATGTATTTACCGAACCATTGATCCCACTTGTATTGGGTATTGCTCCAGCAGAATTCTTAAACAAATTACCTTGTTGTGTTTGAGAATTATAAAATCTATCTAATCGTAGGAATGTAGAACTATAACCACCACTTACACGAATTTTAAAATCTTTCCAAAATGAATATTCAAGAAATGCATTGATGTAGGCAGTATTACTAATCTGCTTACGATATTCATTTTGAGCTTGAAGCAATGGATTAACTAAATTATCTCCCAAGGTTGTTGAGCCCGTTCCATTAATAAAGTCTTGAAAAGCGGCACTATCTATTAGATTATTTGCTACATCTTGACTACTTAAGCCAGTTGTAGGTCGGTATTGCCACATACCTTGCACAACACCTCCAGTACTAGCATTAGCAGCAATTGTTCCATAAGCAACAGTGTTTGAATAACTAGCACTTATACCAGATTTGAGATTCTTGCTTAACTTTTGATCGAGAGAGAAACGACCGTCATAGCGTTTCATACCCGTGTTTGTTATAATACCTGTTTGATCGTAGTATCCACCTGTAAACGAATAACGTGTATCTTGGTTACCGCCAGATACGTTTAGAGAATGATTTTTTGTAGCACCAGTTTGCATCAACAAATCTTGCCAATTATAACTTGGTGCAGTTTTGTAATAATTTAAATCAATCCCCTTTGATGGATCTAAATAAATTTGTTTAAAACGTGTACTTGGAATTGCGGGCGTACTATTAATACTATCTAACTCTAATTGCAATTTTACAAAATCATATGGCGCCATCATTGGAATTTGTTTGGTAACTTTTTGCTGGCCATAAGAAACATTGTAAGAAATTTTTGGCGCACCACTCTTACCATGTTTTGTAGTTATAAGAATAACTCCATTAGATCCACGAGAACCATAAATTGAAACAGAAGATGGGTCTTTTAATATTTCTAGTGATTCAATGTCATTTGGATTGATAGAATTTATATCCACATTTTCAACAGCAAAACCATCTATTACATATAAAGGCGAAGCTTCTTGCGTAACAGAAGAACCACGAATAGTAATAGTAGCAGCTGCCCCTGGTTGGCCATCTGATGAAACTACATTCACCCCAGAAACTCGGCCAGCAAGCATTTGGTCAAAAGCAGGTACTGGCGCCTTTTTCATGTCTTCAACATTTGCTTTTGCAGTTGAAGTAATCAAGTTTCTTCTGGTAGTAGTACCGTATCCTATTACAACCACATCATCCAATGAAGAGGTGGCATCCTTTAGCACAATGTCAATAATTGCTAGGGCACCAATTATCTTTTCGGTTGTTTCGTGACTAACGAAAGAAAAAACAAGTGTGGAACTTTGAGATGGCGCTTGTAATTTATAATGCCCTTGCGCATCAGTTAGGGCAGATTTATTAGTCCCCTTAATGGTTACTGTTACACCTTCAAGTACTTTGCCTTGAGCATCTTTTACAACTCCTGAAACTAAGATTTGCTTTTGAGCAAAACTATTTACCTGAATCAACAGTACAGAAACTGTAAGTACAAATAAAACAATAAAGGATCTACGTAATGTAGTTTTTTGAATAGAAGCGTACACACCAAAAAATTGACTTTGGAGATGTTTTTTCATATGACAGCAGTTTTATAAACAATAAGTAAATTTTAAAAGTGATCATTCCAAGAGGGAATTTCACTTTAATTCACAAATAAAACTACATTTCTTGTGGTCAAGTTGCTAAGCCAGTATCAAGTTTATTTACGGAACCGGTTTCGATGAGATAGCAAAAAAATGATGACCGGACCATTTAAAATAGTAAAATTATATTACAATATAATTTAATCCCAATATTGAGATAAATGTACCATGCTCTATTTTTTTTACTACAATTTCTTTCTAATATAAAAACGCTGCTCAATTGGCAATGCTGTTTTCACTTGTGGCGCAGCACTTCTACCCCATTGGTATGCAGCAACGATTACTTTAATAGGAAACTTAGTTGATGGAGGAATTTTAGTAAAGACTATTTTCCCATTTTTAATTATTGCAGGTCCTGCCACTACATAAAATTCAACTGGCAATCCTGCATCGGAACTAGCAACCAGCGGAACGGATTTTGTTCCCGCTGTTATATCAGGTATCGATTTAAAAATTACCTGTTGCTGTTTCCCTGCATTATTTCTTGTTAGTGTTAAACCACAAGGTTGAAATATACTACGAATACTATCATTTCCTTGCTGCCGTACCCCAATGTAATTAGCAGTATTGGGCCATGAACGATCTAATGAAATACGAAATCGATTATTACCTAATGGTTTGAATTGCCCACAAACCCATTCGAGAATGGGTGTTTCATTTGCTTTTGACAGTTGCTCTCCTGCACCAACTTTAAAATTATCTGGTATTCTATCTAGTAAGATTGGCTTTATTGAAAAAGTTATTCCATCATCTTCCATTTTAGAGAGTACAATTTTCGAAATGCCATTAAATACAAATGGCGCAATTTTTCCACTATCATCTAAGAATGCAGGAATCTGTGTTGCGGCTTTCCAGTTGATTGCAGCAAAAGATTGCGCCTCTACTGCACTTGCTTTATCAAAAAACCAAGGTAAAGCAGTTGACTCTTTGGTTTTAGAAAAGGCTGTAACAACATGGTGTTCATGTCCTGGAACAGGCATATCAGCTAGAAACCCTTTTTCTAATTGAACTGGTTTTAGTTTGGCACTACCATCATTTGAAAGGCGGGCTTTTGCAACCAAATCAATATAATGCGCAAAGTAATTCGCTAATTTTTCAGAGCAGTCAAAATGACCACTTGTACCATCTATCACGTAACTTAGAGGCCATTGAGGAAATTGCTTTCGCTGCAATAAAATGCTATTATACGCTTCGCCAATATCATTCCAACGTGTACGGATATCTACTTGATCTTGGCCCCATTCTTGCGCTGTACCAAAAGCAACTAATGTTGGAACATCTCTATTATTTGTGGGAAGATGGTTGTTCTTAATAAAAACGCCTGCAATACAACGTTCTGGGCTATATTCCATTAATGCATCCACCATTAACAAGTGGCCTGATTCACCCATTGGCAACCAAGGAACAGTAGCCACTTCAGCATAACCAGAAGTTTCAGCAAGTTTGTTAAGCATTTGCTGCAGAAAGTTAACAGTTGTTTTGGATTCCAATGCCATGTTCATTGTTTTGCCATCACGAACAGTTTTTCGAAAATTCATAAATGATGGCGTGCCCCAGATTATTCCAAGATCATTCGATTTACATGCTTTCCGAATGGCAGCATTACCTACCAACATATGTTCCGGAACATTGGCACACATTATTACAATCCCTCTAAGCTTTTTACATTTTTCGGGAATCCATAAATACAATTTGGCATTGGTTTTTGAACTATCTGCCCAAGTTGTACAAGTATCACTAACCATGAATTGAAAAACCTGATTTACAGCAGAGCGCTGTGCTTCTTTAGATAATGGTAGTGGTTGATTTTGGGCATTCACATCTCTAAAAAAAAAGAGGGTTATGGTGCATAGAAAAACCCACTTCCATGCACGTACAAATGTTAAAAAAGCTTTGCAGAAATAAAAATCTTGCATAGTGTAATATTCATGAAATGATCAGTTGTAAGTTCCATTAATTCTTTTTAAACGGACCATACAGGTGCCCATTTTCTACGGAACCGGTTTCGTTGTATTTTTTTATTATTTTCCTGTTGAGGCCCTCTCCACAATAACAGAAGGCATAATTATTTCTTCATTAAGCAGTTTGAATTTCTTTTTTTCTAAAGAATTTAAAAGTAAAGTCGCTGCTTTTGCGCCCATCTCATATGCTGGAGGTACTACAGTAGTTAAAGAGGGAGATAATAAAGAGGCAAAAGAAAGATTTGTATAAGAAATAATCTTAAGTTCTTTTGGTATGGATATTTTTAATTCTTCACATACATAATAACAAGTGATAGCCATTTTTTCTACAGGTGATAATATACCGTCTGGTCTTTTCTTAGAAAGCAGTAATTTTTTGATTGCTCGATAATTACTATCATAGTCCTGTGAACCTTTTACCACTAAAGAATCGTCTAAAGGGATATGATACTTTTCAAGGGCTTTGCAATAGCCTTCATACCTTCTTCTTCCAATTGAAAAATCTCTTAACACATACATGTATGCAATCCGCTTACACCCTTTTTTTATTAGTAGCTCAGTAGCTTTAAAAGCACTTTCCACATCATCAGCTGTTATTTTTGTTGCTTCTACTGTTTCACAAACTCGATCAATAAATATAACTGGTTTTCCTGCAGCCAACATTCCTCGTATATGATCTACCTCATTGTCTTTACTTACAACAGAAAGGATAACACCATCAACCCTTCCACTCTCTAATAATCGAAAAATAGACGCTTCTTTTTCTTGATCGTCAGTTGTTAAATAAAGCAATACATGATAATCTTTTTCATGAGCTACAGACTGTATTCCTTTGATAACAGTAGCAAAAAAATTATTCTCTACTTGAGGTAATACAACAGCAATGGTTTTACTATTGTGTTTGCGTAAACTACTTGCATATGGATTTGGCTGATAATTCAACTCTTTAGCTGCAGCTAATATCCTTTTTTTAGTTGCCGCACTTATTTCATAGCTATCTTTAAGTCCTCTAGAAACAGTTGATTTTGACAGACCCAAATGATTTGCCAACTGAATCAGATTTACAGAGCTCATATAGAAGCTTTATTTAATGAAAAATGAATATACAAAAAAAATAGATTTTTAATAGATAAATTAGTAGATTAATTTGGCTATTTCTGCATCAATATCTTGGGCCTTTAATTTAGCTTCTGCTAAGGGCAAACCCACTTTCATTGCGGGTCTTTTATGACCAGAAGCACTAAGCCATGCATCTTTCATTATTGATTGTTTCTGTGAAACCAAATTAAATATTTTTTCTCCATTTTTATTATTGGATAGTGCTACTTTGATATCTGAATAAATAGCCGCTTCTTCTTTCATATATTCCAAAATTGTTTTTGCCATAATCCAATGTCCCACTTCATTTGGATGCACTCCATCTACTGATAAGGCAAATCCTGCAATATGAAATTTCTTGTCTATTTTTCTGTGTGCTTCAAGATAATTTTTCATTTTAATATGCACATTTGCCACTTCCCAACCTGCCGATTTATGTTGACTAATAATCCAATCTGAATATTTATCTAAGGTATTTGCATAGCCATTATTATTGCCTTTTAATTCATCATAAACAGGAGGCGTAACATGAATAATCACTGCACCAGATTCCACTATTTTATTATGAAGCCAATTAATACCATCCTTGAATTTTTGAAACCGTGTATTATCAAAAGGCAAATAAATGCCATCATTCATGCCATAACATGCAAATACAATATCAGGATGTGTAATAGCAAGCACTCGATCTAATCTTTCATGTAAATCAGGTCTTGGAAATTTACCATCGGCATGACCATCTTCGGAAAGACCTGAAACCGTTTCACTTGGCAAGCCTGCATTGATGATTTCGAATTTTTTATTAGGGTGGTGAGTTATTAAATAAGCCTCGATATCGCTTATATAATTTCCCGCATAGGTAATACTGTTTCCAAGAAATAATATTTTCTGAACAGTTGTATCAGCGAATATGTTAGCGAAAATTACATTTGCGTAAATAAACGCTAATGAAACACAAATTATTTTTTTCATAATCGTTATATGAAGTACAATAATATAAATTTTATTGTACCTAAAAAAGAGGCCTACTATTGAATTACATCAATATAATTATTTTCGAATTAACCAGTTTGGGTCGTTACTTGTAACCAAATTAGGCTTTCCTGATAGGTACCCTAAAGAAATTAAAAATAGATCAGCTTCTAGAACAGCATTTACTACTTTTTCTTCTGAAGCAGTATAATGAGGCACAACAAATGCATGTCTGGTATCAGGCAATAAAATTAATTGCGCTTTATTGCCATTTTTATTCATTTCATTTGCAAATTGCTCTGACTGTTCTGGATAAATTACTTTATCATTTAAACCATGTAATAGTAAAGCCTTTGTATGATTGCTGTGAATATTAAAGATTGGCGATAACTTTTTAATTACAGCATCATTTTTTTGTAAAAACGAAATAGTATCATTCGAATTGGCCGTAAGCTTTATAGGTTGCTCAAAAAGATTTTTAATATGGGGAAATACGCCCATATTCACACAAGGATTATACAAAATCACCGCATTGGGAACTGCACTTATAGAAAGGTCATCAGACATGTCATTTAAAGTGTCAAGCGTAATGGTAGTGGCTGCAAGATAACCGCCTGCTGAATCGCCAGCTACAACAATTTTTGAAGTATCTATTTGCAATTCCTTGGCGTGAAGTTTAATAAAACGAATAGCTGATTTACAATCTGTAATTTCGTCTATAATGGTATTCGTTTTGTTTTTTCCTATTAATCTATACTCTATACTAATGCCAACTACTCCGCGTGTGGCAAAATAAGCAGCATGTTCAAAAAAAATATTTGCTGCCCCAGAAGTCCAACCACCTCCATGTATCCAAATGATAGCAGGATGTTTAGAGTTGCTTGTACTATTATCGGGTAACTGATAATAAATTTTTAGGGAAGTATCTGGAGTAGTCCTATAAATCATACTTTCCATTTTTCTAGCTTTAATAGCTAGATCCTTCCAAGATATATTTTGCTGTGCTAATGAAACAACAACCAGTATCAAAAAAAGCGGCAATAAAAAACAAACTTTTTTAAACTTTATGTTATTAAACGGAGGCATAACTATTGTTTGTTTTTCATTAATTTGTCTAACTCAATACAAGCAAATAATACCGCAAATAAACCATGCGTATCATTATCATAAAATGGCCTTGTGTTATAATAATTTACATCCGATGAGCACATTGTACCCATACAAATATTATGTACCGTTCCATCTCTTTCTATCTCTTTTTTTAAAGCTTCCCACCCTTTCATTACAATTGGCAGATAGGCCTTTTCATCAATCCAGCCATTACGAATACCCCGTGCCATTGCCATTACAAAAATGGCAGTGCCACTTACTTCTTTTGGTGAATTTTTACTGTCTAAAACATTTAACCAGAAGCCACTTTCATCTTGCAAGGACGCAAGTGCTGCTATGTGTTTTTTATAATAAGCAAGAATAATAGGATATCGAGCATCTTTTTTTGAAAGATTCATTAAAACTTCTGTGGTTGACCATACACCCCAACCATTTGCCCTCGACCAATGAGGTAACTTTTCGTTACTAGAAGAATATTTTGCATGTACATATAAATTGGCAGTAGTATCAAATACCTCTTTATTAAACCCTATTATTTGATTGACTGCATCATCCATGAATTGTTTTTTGGCAATAGGACTTTTTTGAAGCAAAGATGCTTGTACTAGAAATGGAATACCCATAAACATATCGTCTACCCAAGTAGTATATTTTACAGGTGTATTTCTAGTAAAAATCTTAGACCCAGGCAATCTTAATTGTTTTTCCTTAGCATAAACCATCATATTTTGTATAAATGTTTCATAGGATGTTTTATTCTGGAATGCAGCAGTATCTTTTACTAGTTTATAAATGAGTGGCAAAGAAGGCGCAAGCGTAAAATCTAATAATGGCGTATTTAAAAACAAACTATTGGCTGAATTAAATGCATTTAAAGTATTTACCTGATAAGCAACAAAAGGTTTACCTAATAAATGGAAATTACAAAAATCATCTGCATATTTTTCATAATAAGTATTTCCTGAAATTTCACTAAGTTGTTCCATCGCCCAGGCTACACCTCCATTATGATAATTCCAATTATAATTAGTACCCCATTCTTTTGCATTAATTACATCACCCAAGATATCTGTTTTTAATATCGTCCAAGTGATTAAACCATTTAACCCTTTATACATTTTACCAAATTCAATTGCATTTTCTGGCGCGTAAACCGTACTCATACCCACACGTTTTCCAGCTACAATATTGTTCTCAAAAGGACCAATAACAATCCAGTTAGAGAGAGCCGCAACGTCTTTATCTACATTTACTGCATGTAATAACCCTATTTCAGGAAATCCTTGACTGTCATTAATAATAGCTCCTTTTTGTGAAGGTGGTTGCATAAACACTTTCCATTCTTTTCCCCTAGTTTCTGATTTAATAAGTATGGTATTATTTCCTTTATTTAATGAGAGTGAAATTTCTTCTTTTAATTCAACACTCCTTTCTAAATGTTTCAGACTGATATTTCTATTACCAATTTTATCATACACTAACTTCCCATTAAGCCAAATTTTACATCCATCATTATGATCTAACTGCATATTGAAAATCCTATCCTCCTTTACGGTTAAGCAGGTGTATGCATAAGCTACTGCTGGTTTTGTAGTAATTGACCTTGCGAAGTCTATCACTTGTATATCATTGAAAAGATGGTTCGGCTTTGCTAGTGTTAATTTATAATTAAAAGACGTTTCTTTAATTAGCTTATCTCCAATAGATTTTGCAACCTGTAATGGAGAACGATTATCATTTTGCCCCTTTACACTTGTGCTTAACAATAAAACAAATAGTATCAATAATCTATTCATGAGTTAATTATTTTGCACCATCAATATTGCTTTGCAACAAATTGACAGAAACATTGTTTTTGAATTTTGCATTTTCTATTTTAAGCACCACTGCATTTGGCCATTGATTGTTTGTGTAAAATCTTTGTCCATTAACTGCACTAATAACTAAACCTAGTTTAGTTGGAGATAGATATGTTTTTGCGTCGAATCCTACCTTATATTCAACTAGTTCGCTTTTATACCCTAATACAGAAACTTTTGTGTTACTATTTCCATCAATATGAGTAAGTACAAATGTTTTTCTTTCGCCATATTTCCAGTCTCCCCAATTATTCCGAATTACAAAAGCATAAATATATTTTTCATCATTTGATTGAACATACCATATATTATCTTCTTTAATAATTGGCAATGGTTTTACTTGATAAATAGCTTCACTGTTTGCAAAATTCCATAATGCTACTTCTTGTAATAATGCCTGGTGTTCGATTTGAATTTCGCCATCTGCTTTTGGCCCTACATTCAATAAGAAATTTCCCCCTTTTGCTCTAATTTCAATCAGTTTATTAATAACCTCTGTACCTGTTTTTGCAATATCATTTGTTGGTTTATACTGCCAATCTGTACCCATTGTATAATTAGCTTCCCAAGGTCTGGGCAATGGATTATCGGGAGTGTTTTGTTCAGGAGTTTTCATCTCTCCCCTAGTAACTAATAAATCGGGGTTTATTTGCCATGCATATTCTTTTAATCCTTCTGCAGAACCATCAATAAAGAGCATATCAATTTTTCCATAATTTGTTAGCAATTCTTTAATTTGCTTTTTATCATACTCCATTAATCCTGTATTCTTGGCTGGGTAGTGTTCAGGTAACTGTAAACGACCAATTGGTGTTTTATGTTGGTATAGATAATTAAAGTCGTCAGGAGAAAAATAGATGCCAATTGCGAGCCCTTCATTTCTAAAAGCGTTTACAATCTCTTTTGTAACATCTCTTTTAAAAGGAGTATTCATCACATTAAACGATGTTGTACTTGTGTTGAACATACAAAAACCAGAATGATGTTTAGCTGTAAAAACAACATATTTCATTCCTGCAGCCTTAGCCATTTTAGCCCAATCGGAAGGCTTGAATTTCTCTGGATTGAAATATTTTGGTAGCTCAGAAAAATATTTTTCAGCGTATTCGTCCGATGCCCCAGCTAATGAATGACTAATTACAGCCCCAAGAGTCACATCCACATTCCAATGAATAAACATTCCAAAACCTAAATTTTGAAACCAATCCACTTTTTCTTTTTTATTAGTTAGTGCATTCTGTGCCTGTAAATTTGTAACAGTTAAAAAAGTTATTATAACAATTTTTACCAAGTGCTTCATACTGACTTTTTGTTTTAAAATTGATTTACAGTTAACCTATTTTTTAATATATGTAAGCGTATCAGCCCCTATATTTTTTATCTATTTTACCACTATTAGCAAAGTTGAATTAACGTAATTAATAAAAAAATAGATTATATTAGTTTTACTGTATTTAATTGTTAAAAAAATAGAATATCATGTGGCAGACTGTTTGACAATTACCTTAAATAAGCTGTTTGATAAAAAAAGAAAGGGTAAGTTGCTAAAAAAAGAAATAATTAGTCGATAAATTCAGTTTTTTATTTACGGAACCGGTTTCGCAAAAGAGCGCTAATAGAATTGGTTCTGTTTTTTTAATTTATACTAGTTTCCTATGAATGAATATCAAAAGCAAAGATTTTCTCCACGAACCATCCGCGTATCAGTGAAAACTTTCTTTTTCATTTCAGGCTTCATTTTTGCAACTTGGGCATCTAGAATTCCAGAACTACAGGCACGTCTGCACTTAAATGACGCACAATTAGGTTCTCTTTTATTTGCATTACCCGCTGGTTTAATGTTTAGCATGCCACTTGCAGGTTTTCTCTTCAATAAATTCAACAGCCGGAATATAATGCTGGTTAGTTCTTTAATTTATATAACATTATTATGCGGAATAGGCTTAGTAGAAAATTTTTCAGAAGCTGCATTGATCTTATTTGTTTTTGGTGCCACTCGTAATTTATTTAACATTTCAATCAATACGCAATCCATTGGTGTGCAAGAATTATACAATAAATCAATTATTGCATCATTTCATGGCATTTGGAGTGTAGCAGGATTTTCTGGAGCCGCCTTTGCTACTTTATTAATATCTTTTGGTTTATTGCCTGTACAGCACTTTACCATAGTTGGGGGAATTGTTTTAGTATTAATTTCTTTGGTATGGAGAACCACACTAAAATCTGAAACAAAATCTTTAGAAAGCAGACCTGTATTTGTTTTACCAGACCGACCATTACTAAATTTAGGCCTACTTGCGTTTTGCTGTATGGTTTGTGAAGGAACAATGAATGACTGGAGTGGCATTTATTTTTCTAAAGAAATCCATGCACCTAAAGAATTTGTAACGATGGGATACGTTGCCTTTTTAAGTTGTATGACAACAGGTCGTTTTACTGGTGATTGGTTAATAAACCGGTTTGGCAATAGAAAGATTTTAATAACAAGTGGATTATTTATAGCAATTGGTTCGAACTTAATTGCTATCGCAACAAAAATCCCTGTTGCAATAACTGGATTTATGATCTGTGGTTTTGGCGTTTCCTGCATTATGCCTTTTGTATTTAGTAATGCAGGAAAAAATTCTACAATGAAAACAGGGTCGGCAATTGTTGCAGTTTCTACTATTGGCTACTTAGGCTTTTTAACTGGCCCTCCTTTGATTGGTTACTTATCGAGTATGATAGGATTAAGGTATACCTTTTCGGCAATCTCTTTGTTAGGACTTTTTATTTCTTTATTAATTTATAAATCAATAAAGGATAATATTGACTCCATTAAATCTTAAATCCTCAACACAAATGATAAAGTAAGTTGGTTTTATGGGATGATGTTGCGTGGATTTTCAACATATTACTAATTACTATTTATTCCAATCCCAAATGACTATCTCCCAACCAATGCCTCCATATTGAATGCTATGAATAATTTCAAACCCAGTTTTTACATGTGCTTTGATGGATCTTGGATTTTCTTGGGCAATATCTGTTACTAAATAGCGATACTCGTTTTTTAAACAATCTCTGTAATATTGATACATTTTTTGAACCAGACCGGTTCCCCTGTATGCTTTTGCAACGCATAGTTGTCCTACTAAAATATAATTCACTTCTTTTAAAGAAGCGCCCTTGTAATGCAGTTTATCAATCGAATCAAACAAATCGTCTATTAATGGATGTTGACCGTAACTATTTTTATCTGTTACTATCACATATCCTGCCATTTCATCTCCGTCTTTGGCTATAATTGATGGCTGAAACTGATGCATCGCTTCCATCATTTCCATTGTATACTGCGCTATTAAAAAGCCTTCTTTACCTGCTTCGTCTTCTCCAATTAAATTTCTAATATTCGCTTTTTGAAGGTCTAAAATATGTTGTAATTCTATTTTAGTGGTGACTCTTTTTATTTCAACCATTTTTTTATTAAAATTATTTGAAAGAAGTAAGTTAAAAAAATACACCGATTAAAAAAAAAGCAGCTAGTTTCCTAACTGCCTTTCAGGTACCTATTTGTTTTAAAATTACGCTTCTAATAATTGCTGTGCATAATCTCTACACTTTTTAGTTTCTTTCACTGCATCGGAGCCTGTTGGAATATCATACTCTAATTCAATAGTAGCAGGCATTTTGTATTTTTTTTCTTTCATGAGGGTTAAAATTTCTTTTAATGGCGTATCCCCCTCGCCCCATGGCATATTCTTACCACCATTGGCTTTTGTTTTTCTATCTTTTAAATGCATGCTTGTAATACGCTTATGCTTAGTTTCAATAAGGTTCAATAAACTTTCTTTGGTATTTCCTGCAGCCATATAGTGTCCACAGTCGAGGTTTAATGAATTATACGGAGACTGTGCCAATGCAACATCCCAAGCGGTTTCTGTTGCTTGTAAGTGCGCATGATATCCAATATATATTTTTGCTTTTTTTGCAAGGTCTCCCAATCTTTGGGTATGAGCAGGATCAGAAGGTAATTCAACACTTACCGAATTTGCACCTAATGCTCTTGAAGCATTTAACGCATAGTTAATTTCACCATCTGTATTTTCAGGTGCCATACAATTGGGCTTATAGGCAAAAAGATATACACCTGCTGCATTAAACTTTTTACCAAGTGCTGCAAATTTATCCATAGAAATTGTTTCTCTCCAGTTCGCTACATCTTTTTGGTATTGTTTAATTTGGGCTTTTAGTTCATCGCTTAATTCTGCGTTTTGGCCTGCCACTTTTTTAGGGATCTTAATGGTGCTTAATGGTTTGCCCAAATAAGCTTCTACTTCGTCTCCTTTTAATTCAACGGCGTTTATATTGCTATCAATACAATATTGCAATAATAAATCTGGATGACCAGGCATGCTTCTGTAGGAATATGTTGTTACCCCAATTTGTACGCCTTTAATTAGCGAATTGGGCTTTGATTGAAAGAAATTACTAGCCAAAGCAGATTTTCCACCAAGCATTACGCCTAATGATGCTAATGAGCTTTGTAATAAAAAGGTTCTACGTGATGCGTTTTGAGACATGACAAGCTGTTTTAATTTATTTAGAAATTAGATTTTAAAAATAATGTATTTATTAGCAATATCATGTTTCGTTGGCTGTTTTAATTTGAATTTAAGAATGTCCTCTTACTACAATGCGAATTATTTTAAAGTTTAAAACAAAAAATCGAATTAATTGAAAAGGTATAAACCTTCTCCAAAATAAAGTAAAACTAGTAGGACTTGGGGGATAATATTGATCGGAATATTTGGTAATTATAAGTCTGTTTTCCATAATTTATTTTTAAGCATTGAAATAATTTATTCAGGTATTAACCACCAAAATGGTTTTCCTTTGGCTTTGTATAAAAACATATAGTGCATGGCCCATTTTAACCAATGGCCTGCTAGTCCGGGCTCTCCCATTGTAAAATTGATATCTCTCCCCCACTCGGGGAAACGATCCCAATCAGGCACTACAGGACTAACCGTCATTGTTGCTGCAGTGCCCTTTATCATTCCATATCCTGCAGAAACGATACATGCTGCACCCATTTTTCCCATACTTGCTTTGTGCTTCATTTCTGAGCTTCCTGTTTTAATCCAAGCAATAATATTTTCTGCAGTTACTTTTCCCATAACTCCTGATGGCATACCCGTTCTGGGAGCTGTAGCAAAAATGGGTGTTCCATTTTTACTTTTCATAGGTTTAGAAATGGAGTGTGGGGGCGCAAATGCAATACCTGGCGCAAAAATATTTGGGAAAGATGGATTCTGATAGGTTTGTGGCCAATCATTTACCGACCACTCTTCGAAAGGTTTTGGTGTATAATCGGCATCTACTTTCATTAATCCATTAGGGGCAAATAATTGATTGGAAATATCAGCACCTTGCTTATCATATGCTTTAAATCCATGACCAGAAAATCCGGGTATGAGCATTGCAAAATCATAGGCTTGTTCTAAATATTCTCCCTCTAAATTTTCGTAGTAAATTTTATGTTCGTCTATTTTTTTAACACCTGCTCTTTTTATCCATGTGATATTTCTTTCTACAAAATAAGACTCTGCAAATAATTTGGTATTTGTTACAAAACCACCTTTTTTAATGAACGCTCCTCCCATTCCAAAATCACCTAATTCATATTCATTGGTCATCCAAATAACTTCTGCAAGGGCATCTAAGCCTCGTCTTTTAATTTCAAAATCAACATTTAAAATATATTCAAAAGCAGCCCCTTGGCAAGTGGCCGTTGGATTACCTGTACCAATTACAAAGACCTGTTTTTCTCCTTGTTCCATTTTTTTAATCTTCTCTTGTAACAATTGCCATGCTTCAGTTGCATGAGAAAAGGTACAAACAGATGCAATATTTCCTGTGCCAGGCAAAAGCCCTTCTGTTGCTGCAAAATTTAGTTTAGGACCTGTTGCATTAATTAGAAAATCATAAGGTATTTTTTGGCGAACACCTGATTTTTCTGATGAGGTATATTCAACCTCTACATATCCTTCTTGTATTATTGCATCGCCTTCTGGAAAAAAATTAATGGCTATTGCTTGCAAAAATTCAATCTTCCATTTTTTATACAAGGGTCTTAAATCAAACTTAATATCATCGGCCTTCATTCTACCTACTCCTACCCAAATATTTGATGGAATCCACTGGTAATTTACCGATGGAGAAACCACTGTTATCTGGTGTTCTTTGCCCAGATTCCTTTGCAAGTAAGATGCTGCGGTATGACCTGCAACTCCCGCACCTAGAACAACAATTTTTGCCATAATCACTTTTTGCAGTCATCAATAGTAAAAACCTATTTAATGACCTATTGAGTTTATTAGACGAAAGTTGAACTTTAATACTGTTATTTATTGTGACATAAGTCGCTTTCGATCTTTTTAAATAAATATTACTTAGTTTGATGATTCTATATTTAACTTTAACCATCCCACAAAAAACATAAAATAAAAAAAATGAAACTTATTAAAGCAATTTTCTTATCCGTCATCTTGTTACTAAGCACTAATATTGGTTGGTCTCAAGCAAGCCCTGCAGCAACAGCCACTGGAAAAGTTGGTGATGCTACTATTACCATTAGTTACAGTAGCCCATCTGTAAAAGGAAGGCAAATATGGGGAGCATTGGTTCCTTACAATAAAGTATGGAGAGCAGGAGCTAATAAAGCAACTAGTTTTCAAACAGACAAAGACATTACAGTTGGCGGAAAAGCATTGCCTGCAGGAAAGTATAGTTTGTTTGCATTGGTTGGAGAGAATGAGTGGACAATTATTTTGAATGCTCAAACCGATCAGTGGGGCGTTAAAAAAGATGGCAGTACTACAGAAGATCCAACCAAAGATGTTTTAAGGATCACCGTAAGCCCAAAAAAATCGGCAGTATTAAATGAAAGATTGGTGTACACTATTAACGATAAAGGATTTGTTTTGAGTTGGGAGAATTTAGACGTTCCAGTATCTATTAAATAATTTATATTTTAATTATACTATTGCGCTCAATACATTTTTAATAAAGAAAGCCGACTCAATTAAATTTGAGTCGGCTTTTTTTTATACTAAATAGCTAAAGATTTTAATTAAAAACTATCTGCATCTCTATAGGCTTTTATGAGGGCTAATTCACCTTCTTTTTCTTTACCTGCCATTCCATGCTCCATACCTAAAACACCTCTGTAGCCGTTGTTGTATATGTTTTTAAAAATATTTTTATAATCCATTTCTCCGGTACCTGGCTCTTTTCTACCTGGGTTGTTCCCTATTTGAAAATAACCAATTTCATCCCACGCACTATTGATATTGTTGATTACGTTACCTTCATTTTTTTGCATATGATACATATCAAATAAAATTTTGCATGAAGGACTATTCACCGCTTTACAAATTTCAAAAGTTTGGTCTGAAAATCTTAAAAACAAATTAGGAGAATCACTCAATGGCTCCATTACCATTACTAAATTGTGTTTCTCAAATATTTCAACGCCTCTGCGCATTGCTTCTATTACATTGGAAGTTTGGTATCCCATAGATTTTGATCGGTCAAAAGAGCCAGGAACAATGGTCATCCATTTTGCATTGGTTCTTTTGGCTACTTCTACAGCCTCTTTGCAATTAGCAGTGAACTTATCTATCCACTCTTTTTTACCGGTTGTTAAACCTAGCGTGTCGTTAGGTGCATAGCTAAGAACAAATACGCCCATGCGCATACCTAATTTTGCCAATGTATCACCAATTTTTTGTTGGTCTTCTGGGCTTCTGCCCATCATACCATTGTCTTCAATAGACCTAAATCCTTGGCTATACCCAAATTTTATTTGCTCTACAAAATCAGGCCCTGCCAAATTTCTGAATGTGCCATCATGAAATCCATAATCGCATTTGAAAGGCTTTATATCTTCTTTTAATATTTTTTTTTCGATTGGAGAAAAGTTATTGGCAAATGGAATAAAAGCACCTGCTCCTAATAAACTTTGTTGCATAAATTTTCTGCGTTCCATAGTATTGTTTTTTAATAAATTATTAACAAAAATGAATATACTAATAATTTGCATATAGATTAACAATAATGTTACTCATTGAACAATCTTAATTTAATTTTGACAATAATTTAGTGCATGATAATTAAACGTTTAAAACTTACTCAGGTCTACCTTAAAAATAAGCTAAAAATGAATTTTAATACTTTATACATAATTATAGGATTAACCCTTTTAGGTTGTAATAAAAGTTCTAATTCAACCAACGTTGGAACGAATAATAATCTTATTGCTAATCAACTTACCTTTTCAGGTAAAGGCTTCACAAATAATGGCAACTTTCCTAAATTATATACTTGTGACAGTTTAGGTTTTTCACCTGCGCTTCAATGGTCTAATGCTCCTGCTGGAACAACTAGTTTTGCGTTAACCATGCACCATTATCCTCCAACTTATCCTGTTGAAGCAAAACACGTATATTTTGTTTTATATAATATTCCAGCTAGCACCAGTTCATTAATTGAAAACTCAAAAACAATAGGCTTATTTGGAATTAATACTGTAGATGGAAAAAACAGTTACACGCCACCGTGTTCGCAAGGACCTGGATCTAAAACCTATATTTTAACTTTATATGCCTTAAGTGCAGCGCCTAGTATTTCTGTTTCAACTTCGCAAGTTACCATGGATATTTTAATAGCCGGAATCAGAAACAAAATATTAGACAGCACTGTAATGACAGTAACTTATTCTAGATAATAATCATTTATACTATGAAAAATCTTATTCTTTTTATCTTATTGCCCTTTTGCTTTCTAGCATCTTTTTCTGCAAAAGCACATATAGGTGGCCACTACCAAAATGTTAGTGGCGCTATGTTTAATACATGGCAGTTAAAAACAGGACGTATAATTAAAGGCAACTTTTCAATGAGTAGAGATAATACTATTTTTTTAGAACAAGAAAATGGAAGATTATTGGCTATTCCAATTGCCGATTTAAGTGCACAAGATCAGAAATTGGCAAAATTTAAAATGAATCAATTTGGGATTATTAACAATATGACAGATAATGAAAATGACAATTTCCATTCGTATAAAATCAACTCAGGTTATATTGTTTTATGCTTATTTGTCATTATATTTTTTGTAGTACTACATAAAATATGCACTAACTTTTTTAACAACTACCTACTAAATAATAAGTTGACCTTAAGCTTTATAAGTTTTATTTTTATAACGATTATTATTGTTGCTTGTAGTAAATCTTCAACAACCAATAATAGCAGTTCTCTTACTACTTTACCAAGTATCCCAAAAACGAGTACTAGTTTTATTGACTCTGCATTTACTCCATACAAACCTGCTATTTCCACCAAATTTGATGACACTTATTTTTACGTAGGATCGAGCGGAATACCAAACCATAATATGATGATTGGAATTACTAATTGGCAACAACAGGTTCCTATTCCACAACCTTATACAGACAATAACAGCTGGTCAATTCCATTACAACCAGTTTATGCTACAACACCTTTAAGTACTAAAACAAATTTAATGAAAGGTGCTGTAGCCATTGCTGTAAATGGAATTCCAATATTTAATGCACTCAATAATAGAGGCGAAGATTCTTATTTGATTGGAGAACTAGACAATTGGGGAGGACATTGTGGCAAAGGCGATGACTACCACTATCATGCAGCCCCATTACATTTATCTAATACATCGGGTTTAAAACCAATTGCGTTTGCATTAGATGGGTTTGCTGTATACGGCTCAAAAGAACCCGATGGCACCTCAATGAGTTCATTAGATACTTGTCATGGACATGTTGGAGTGAATGGCATTTACCATTACCATGGCACAACTAATTATCCATATGTGGTTGGCGCAATGAAAGGGAAGGTAAATTTAGATCCTTCTACTCCAGCACCAGAAAATCAAATACTACCTCAGGCATTTACAAAACCAGTTCGACCTGCAACCAATCCATTAAAAGATGCTAGTATTATAGATTTTGTTTCGCCGTCAACAAACGCATATTTGCTTACTTATAAAATTGGGACCAAAAATGGTTATGTTAAGTACAGCTGGGATGCCGCTAATAAATTTACTTTTACTTTAACTGATACCGCTGGAGTTGCCATTACTAATACTTATCAGCGTTAAAAAAAGTTATTTAATAACTTACTAAGGCCATTATTTGAGCCTCATCAATATCAGGATTGGCGCCCTCCTTAGTAGCAACTAAAGCACCTAATGCGCAGGCGAAGTTTAAAGCTTTTTGGGGATCGCTTTGAGTAAGTAGCTTACTAATTAAACCTGCTAAAAAAGAATCACCAGCACCTACTGTATCTGCAACTTGTATGGTATAGCCTGCATTATTATAAAATAAACCATCGTAATACAAAACAGCCCCTTCACTCCCTTTGGTTACGCAGATATGTTTGGTAGAAGTGGCTTGTGCAACGAATTGAATATTTTGTTCTATTGATTGATATGGTGAATTTAAATAGTTTGCAATGATGCTTAATTCGTCGTCATTGAACTTTATAAAATCTGATATATTCATTAAATCTAATAGCAATTCTTTTGAATAAAATGGCGTACGCAAATTGATATCGAAAATTTTATAATTTGCAAATTGTAGTAAGATTTTTAAAGTTTGATAGGATACTGCATCTCTGCAAGCAAGGCTGCCAAAAACCAAAGCAATTGCATTTTTTGTGGCTTGTTCTATATTTGAATTTGATTCAATTTTATCCCAAGCTACTGGATAGTTTATGGTATAAGTTGCCGATCCTTTATCGTTTAATAGTACTGCTACTTGACCTGTAGAAAATATATCATCTATTTGAATAGCACTTGTGCCAATATTATTTTTTTCTAAAAATGCCAGCACTTGTTTTCCTAAAGTATCATTACCTATTCTGCTAATTATTTGCGTAGATATACCTAGTTTACTTAATCTAAAAGCCACGTTTAAGGGAGCCCCTCCTATTTTTGTATGGGTAGGAAAAATATCGAATAATACTTCTCCGAAACAAATAATTGAAATGGATTCTTTCACATTTAGTTTATTTAAATACTTAACAACCCCGCCTTATACAAACTATTAACAGGCTTATTATCCCAAAACAATTCAAAATCTTCGAGGCCTGCATTTTCATAATCTGTTTTAATTGCTTGCAGTGTAAGTTGTTGGGGATTGGCAATATTTAATTTGGGCAAAAGGGCTAATAACCAAGCACCTTTTTCGGGTTCAACACTAATGCTATAGGTTGTTTTAAGGGTTTGAAAGCTGATAGACATCACTTCCCAAGTGCTTCCTTTTTTTGATTTTTGAATAATGTCAAAATGTGGCTGCTTGCCTAACCAAAGTACTTTATTATTGGCATTTACAGCCAATTCTGGTTCTTCTATTGATTTTTTAATACAATCAGGCGCAACGCTTGTTTTAGGTACTTTAAAGTCGAACCATTGTTGTAATGGAAACTCAAAACAAGTGGCATGCATGTAATTTAATAATGCTTTTTTTAATCCAAATCCAAATACTTCGTGATCGGTTCCTGATAGGTCGTCGTGTTGAATATCATTATTAGCAAAGGTTCCTATTTTATTGGATTGTTTTCGAACCTGAAACTTTTCTGGATTCAATCCTATTGGGCTATGCGCTGTCATGGTAAATAAATGCCAGAAAGCAGATTGCAAAACACCTGTTTCAAATAATTGACGCACCATTTCTAGTGAGTCGATTGTTTCTTGTGCAGTTTGCGTTGGAAATCCATACATTAAATATGCATGTACCATTATTCCGGACTCTGTAAAATGTTTGCACACTTTTGCTACCTGCGCAACGGTTATTCCTTTGTCAATTAGTTTTAATAATCTATCGGATGCTACTTCTAATCCACCACTCACGGCAATGCATCCTGCAGCTTTTAATAACAAACATAAATCGAGTGTGAAACTTTTTTCGAATCGTACATTGGTCCACCAACTAACTACTAATTTTCGTTTGATGATTTCTATAGCCAATGCTTTCATTAAGGATGGTGGTGCTGCTTCATCTACAAAATGAAAACCATTCTGCCCTGTTTGCGCTATCATTTCTTCCATGCGATCGGCCAAAACACTTGCTGCTATTGGCTCGTAGTTTTTTATATAGTCGAGCGAAATATCACAGAAAGTACATTTCCCCCAATAGCAACCATGTGCCATTGTTAATTTATTCCATCGTCCATCACTCCACAAACTGTGCATGGGATTAACCACTTCTATTGCAGAAATATATTTGTCTAATAATAAATCACTGTAATCGGGTGTGCCTACTTGGCCTTGCTTATAGTCGGCACAAGTTGTATTATTGATGTAAGCAACATTTTTATTAACTAATGTAAATGTTCTTTTTAATTCTTCTTGCGCTCGTTTACCATTGAGGTATTCCCATAATATTTCTACTGGCGCTTCTCCATCATCGAGGGTAATAAAATCGTAGTATTCAAAAACGCGTGGATCTGAAAGTGACCTTAATTCGGTATTGGCAAAACCGCCACCCATGGCCACTTTTATGCTTGGATGATTTTTTTTAATCCATTCGCCGCAACGCAATGAAGTATATAAATTTCCTGGAAAAGGAACAGAAATAGCTACCATTGCTGGTTGTATAGCGGCTATCTTTTTTTCTAGAATATTTATTAAAATCGTATCTAAATAAGTATAAGGCTTGTGCAATGCTGCATACAAATCATCGAAACTATTGGCTGATCTTCCCAAACTTTCTGCATACCTACTAAAGCCGAAATGTTCATCTACCGCTTCTTTAATTAGGTCGCTCAAGTCTTCTAAATACATAGTGGCTAAATACTTTGCCTTGTCTTGTATACCCATTGAGCCAAAAGCCCATTTTAAATCATCGGCTTGTAAAAATCGGCTTGATTCTGGTAAAAAATTTCGTGAAGCAATTAAGTGTGCAAGTGTATTTTGTTTGCCTTGTAAAAAAAGTATTACGCCATCAATTGTTTTAATATAATCATCCTTCATTGAAATAATTCGCATTACATTGGGCGTATGCGTTTCATTTCTGGTGGCTATTTCGGTAAAAAGTAATTCTAACCCAGTTTTACTAAAAATTGCAAGCGTAACTTCTATACCCAAATCGGCTTGAACGGCAGGGATATTTTTTGTATTCAAGAACCCTTTTAAATATGCTGTTGCAGGATAAGGCGTATTAAGCTGTGTAAATGGTGGCGTGATTAAAAAAATGGGTGACTGCAATGAAACGATTTTTATCGAACAAATGTAATTTAATTAACGCAATTGCTAACTGATCCATTTATATATGAAAGTATATTAGATGCAGTGATGCTTAAAATTCGTTTACGCGCTTCGGTACTAATCCATGCTACATGGGGTGTGATGATGCAATTTTTTGCGGTTAGTAATGGATTATTTGCTGGTGGCGGCTCTTTAGATAATACGTCTAAGGCAGCACCTGCTATTGTGTTTTGATTGAGTGCTGTGGCCAAATCGCTCTCATTAATTAATTGCCCTCTGGCAGTATTTATTAAATAACTACTTGGTTTCATTTTATTAATCAGTGCCTCGTTTACGAATGCTTGATTGGTTGCTGTTAGCGGACAGCTCAAAGAAATAAAATCAGCCTGTTCAAAAACTTCGTCTAAAGTAACTTGTGTTCCTATACCAGTTGATTTTATACTAGGATTAAAATAAATTACTTGCATTCCAAATGCAATGGCAATTGATGCCACATTTTGACCAATATTTCCAAAACCTACAATACCCATTGTTTTGCCCTGTAGTTCGGTAATAGGTGCCACAGTGTAACAAAAATCTGCGCAGTCTTGCCAATTTCCTTCGGCCGACCAACGGGCATTTTTTCCGGTATGATTGGTAATTTCTAATAACAAAGAAAATACATGCTGCGCTACAGAAGCAGTGCCATAACCTGGTACATTACTTACCAAAACAGCTTGTTCTTTTGCAGCAGCCGTATCAATAATATTATACCCGGTTGCCAAAACACTAATGTATTTTAAGTTTGGTAGTGCTGCTAGTGTTTCTTTTGAAAAGGGCACTTTATTAGTTAATACAATCGTTGCCTCTTTGCACCTTTCAACAATTAATTCTATTGGCGTTCTATCATATACCATCAATTCGCCTAATGCAGAAAGCATATTCCAACTAAGATCTCCTGGGTTTAAAGTATACCCATCAACAACTACAATTTTCATAACCAATTTTTATAATTCTGCTAATCGAATATTTCTATATTTAATTGACATTTCATTTCCAGGATGTAACTGCAGACCTATAGGACCAGATGCAGGAATATCTTTTGAAGTATAGGTCATTACTTCTTTGCCATTTAACCAAACAGTATATGTATTGTCTACCATTTTTATTTTCATGGTATTCCAATCTGTTGGTTTTAAAATATCTTTTACATTGGCTTCTACCGGATATTTTAATTTAGGTAAATAAGGCGAAGCTGTTAAATCGCGTTTTAAAGAACCTGAAATACCAATTTGAATTTGGTCGTTTTCTGAACGCAAAAATATGCCTGAATCAACCGTACCATCACCCATTAAAAAATCGGCACTAATAATAAAGTTTTGATAGTTTTTTTCTGTCCATAAATTACTGCCTTTTTTCTCGGCATTATTTTTTACAAATAACACGCCGTGACTCGCTGTCCAACAACTTACATCTGGCGGTAATTTCCATCCATTTAGGTTTCTACCATTAAAGATCTTTTTTAGTTTGGGTTCTTGGGCAAACAAGATTGTTGATGCCACAAGAAAAACAAGTATTACAAGGATTATTTTTTTCATGGTTTAAATTTAAAATAATTATATTCAATTATGGAAAATAATAATAATTCAAGAAGATCTTTTTTAAGATCGGCCGCTAAAGGAGCCGTTGTAGCTGCTGTTACGCCTACCGCTTTTGCCATGGGCGAACCTGCTAATACTATTCATTCAAATATAATTGGCGCCAATGACCGAATTCGCATAGCAGTGCTTGGCTTAAATGGAAGGGGCAAAACGCATGTGGAAGAAATTATGAATTTGTCGGCAAAATCAAATGTAGAAGTAGTAGCGCTCTGCGATCCAGACATGGTTGTGCTGAATGAAGCTGCTGCCAATTTTCAAAAAAAATATGGCAAAAAAGTAGCCATTGAACAAGACTACAGAAAGATTCTCGACAATAAAAACATAGATGCAATTACACTTGCTACACCCAATCATTGGCATGCACTCTTAACTATTTATGCATGTCAGGCCGGAAAAGATGTGTATGTTGAAAAGCCTGCTACACATAATATTCATGAGGGTAAAAAAATGATTGAAGCGGCTTATAAATACAATCGTATTGTGCAACACGGCGTTCAACTACGCAGTTCTGTTGCTATTCGCGAAGCTGTAAAACATTTAGAAGAAGGTTTGATAGGACGCGTTTATATGTCTCGCGGACTAGTATATCGTAGACGTCCAGACATTGGTAACAAAGGGATTTCGGCAATACCTGCAGGATTAAATTACGACCTTTGGTGTGGACCTGCTCCTATGCGTCCGTTCACAAAAAATTTAGTGCACTACAATTGGCATTGGCATTGGAATTATGGCAATGGCGATGTGGGCAACCAAGGTATTCACGAAACAGATTTATGCATGTGGGGTTTAGGCGTAGACCAATTGCCAGAAAAAATCACGTCAATGGGTGGTAAGTTTTTATGGGATGACTGCAAAGAAGTTCCTGAAATACAAACCTCTATTTACCACTATCCAAAACTGAAAAAAATGATTCAGTTTGAAGTGAGAAACTGGAATACCAATTCAGAAGATGGCGCAAGTGTTGGCAATATTTTTTATGGAGAAAAAGGCTATATGGTGGTAAAAGGATATGGCACTTACGAAACTTTTTTGGGTGAGAAAAAAGAGAAAGGCCCAAGCCGAAGCGAATCTGGCGAATTAGGTTTGCATTTTCAAAACTGGTTTGATGCCGTTAGAGCAAGAGATATGAGCATTCAAAACGGACCTGTTCAAACAGGCCATTTGTCTTCATCATTAGCTCATCTAGGAAATATTGCTTACCGTTTAGAGCGCCAATTACAATTTGATCCGGTAGCAGAAAGATTTATAGGCGAAGGTGAAAACGAAGCGAATGCTATGCTAAGCAGGGATTATCGTGCGCCCTATTTATTACCTGATGTGATTTAGTTTTTGCTAACCAACATATATATTGCATTGTTTTACAGCGTTTAAACGTATGTAATTCAATGCATTTTAGTTTCTACAAATTCAGTACAGATTTAAATACGTTCTTTGCGCTCTAATTAACTCGATTGAATATGCAAAGACTGCTAATTATTTTTCTATTTTTTTCTTTTAGTACTGCTGGCTTTGCTCAGAAAGAATTGGTATCATCAAAACTACTTGTATCAGGCAAAATTATTGACGCTGTTTCTAAGCAGCCAATTGAATATGCAAGCATTGTATTAACCAATGATAGCACGCATAAAATTATTGATGGTGGCATTACGGATAAAAAAGGAAATTTTAATTTACAGAATGCAATTAGAGGAAACCACACTTTAACGATTCAATTTATTGGATACACCGACTATTCAGAAAAAATAATCGTTACTAAAAACACTACTCTATCTCCTATTTTATTGAATAAAAAGAATACAAAATTGAATGATGTTACAGTAGTAGGTACTCGCCAACTTATTGAAAACAAAATTGACAAATTGGTATATAATTTAGAAAAAGACCTTACCTCTCAAGGTGGTGTAGCTTCTGATGCATTAAAGAAAATCCCTATGATTACGGTTGATGCAGATGGCAAGGTAGAATTACTAGGGAATCCTAATGTTCGATTTTTAATTGACGGCAAACCTTCTGGCATATTTGGCAATAGTGTTGCAGATGCTTTACAATCAATTCCTAATAGTCAAATTCAAAGCATTGAAGTAATAACAAGTCCTTCGGCAAAATATGACGCTGCAGGGTCTGGTGGCATTATTAATATCGTACTCAAGAAAAATAAATTACAAGGCTTTAATGGTAATACCAATTTATCGGCAGGTACTCGTTTAGAAACAGGTAGTTTAAACCTTAGTATTAAAGAGAAAAATATTGGATTCAATACTTTCTTTAGTGGTAATGCACAATTAACTGGCGCAACACCAACTGGTATGGATAGACTAACCACTTTAAGCACTGGCAATAGAAGACTATTGCAAGAAAGCGCTACTAATTTTGGTCGCAATGGTTATAAAGCTGGCGTAGGTATGGATTTGACGCTTTCAAAAACCGAAAGCCTTACGGCCTCTTATTCTGCCCACCATTTTGCATACAATAATAATGGTGCTACAGACCAAACATTTATTCAATATGATTTAAATGGAAACACAAATTCTTTATCAAATAGTATCCGTGATTTTACCAACAATACTTCTGTTAATGAAACTGATAATAGTTTGGTGTATTTGAAAAAGTTTAAAAACGAAAAGAAAACGCTTGAAATTGCTTACAATGGCAGCTTTACTAATATTAGCACCTACTATAATCAAGCACAACACTATAAAAATATAGCCTCTAATTTTTCAGCAGCGAATAGTTTGAATTTGGGTAAAGAAAATGAAGTTGAATTTTCTATTAATTATACTTATCCCGTTTCTGAAGAATTTTTTATTGAAACAGGTGCAAAGTATACCAATCAACATATTAATAGCAATGCAGATGTAAATGTTTTGAATGCAAATGCTTTTATAAAGGATCCCTATCAATCTTATGTTTCGCTTTATAAACGTAATATTTATGCGGGATATGTGTCGGCAGAATTTGAATTGTTCAAATTGTTAAATATCAAAACGGGTATTAGATACGAGAACACACAGAGCGATGCTAACTACTCAAACGCAGCCTATGTAACGCTTCCGGACTATCGTAATATAGCCCCTTCTTTTATTGCATCGCATAATTTTCCAAATAAGCAAGTGGTGAAATTTGCATACAGTTACAGAATTGAAAGACCAGACTTTAGAGATTTAAATCCATTCATGAATTTGAGTGACCCACATAATATTACAACAGGCAATCCTAACCTACAACCAGAAATTGGCAATAATTTTGAGTTAGGATATAATAAAACATACGAAAACGGCTCAAACCTTAATATTTTAATATCCGCTCAAAAAAATAGCCCCGATATTAAACCTTTTGTAAGTTATGCCCCTAGTTTAAAAATTGGCGATTCTATTTTTACCGATGTAACGCTAACAAGTAGAGCGAATATTAGTGAAGAAATCAGGGCTGGTATTAATATTTCTGCATCATTATTATTTGGAAAAAAAATAAATATACGTCCGAACATAATGGTCTATAATCGTTATATGAAAAATATTTATGACGATCCAGCTGTAGTAAATAGTTTGGGAATTAAATCTAGTATAAACTTTAATTACACTTTTAATAATGATTGGATTGCCGAAGCTTTTGGAAATTATTATCTAGGGTCTACCTGGCAGGGGAAACAGCCATCTATGTTTTCATACACTTTTGCTGCACGCAAACAACTCTTTAATAGCAAAGGCAGTATAGGATTAGTAATGGTGAATTGCTTTAGTAAATACCTCGACCAAAAAACCTTAATTCAAACTAAAAATTTAATTACCAATAGCTATCGAGATATTCCTTATCGCTCTTTTGGAATAAGCTTTACGTATAAGTTTGGTAAATTAAAATTTGGTAAAACAAAAGAATCAGACAATTACTTGTACGCACCTCCATCTGAAAATAATTAGACTAAATTGCTTAAGAGAAAGTAATTAATCTTTGAAGGATATCTTTAATGCTGGCATATTTTTCTAAGATATAAGGAACGGTTTCTAGCCCTTTATTGAATTTAATAATATAAAAATAGATGCCAATTAATTCTCCTTGGTTAATGGCTTGCCCTGTGTTTTTTGCAGCAATATAAAGCGATAATCCAATTAATAATCCTACAATGCTTTCCATTATTCCAAAACTAAAAGCGTGTTGGTCGGATATTTTAATTTGCCATTCACGCATAGCAGTAAAATGCCGATTAATTTCTACATTATCAATAGAGCCAATTACGTTGACCTGTTTTTCTAATTCATTATTTTTTGCATGTGTTAACGCACTCATTTTTCTGCCATATCGTCGGCTTATAAAACTGATAGGAATCAATACCAGCAAACAAATGCCTACAATTTTTACATCGTAGAAAAATAATAATACCAATGAGCCTATTACGTTAAATAGGGCTTCTAAAATAAATACCAAATCGAATTCTAAGGAGTCTACCAATTCTCTGGTGAGTGTTGCATGCGCACTCAGCTTCGAAATATTTGACTTGCCTAATTTATCTGATATGAATTGCAAAATCACTGCATTGTAAATTGCAGTATAGGTTCGCGTATCGTAACGCATGCGTATTGTTCCAATGATTAACCAACTAAAATGAAGTGCCAAAAAAAGTACCAAGGAGTGAAAACTTCCACCCAATAAATCATTTACTGCTTTACCAATGAAATAAGGCTTTAATAAATCGCCGCCCATTTCTAAAATAAATAAAATATAAGTAACCCCTAATCTATACTTGTAATTAGTAATAATCTTTATTAAGTGGCTATAGTCTTTCATTGTTATTTTTCCCTTTGGGTAATTGAATTACCCTTTTTTCCACTAATATTTTTTTTACAATTAATTGCACCACAATTACAAATGAATTCCTTTAGATTTTCATCGTAAACATTGGCATAATCAAAGGTCAATTCTTCTCCTTCTTGAATATTGGATATTGCTACTAGATTTAATCCATTATATGCTGTATTAGGTTGGCAACTATGATTTTGTGGCGCCCATTTTGTAGGATCCTTATCCCAAAGAATATAAACTTCATCTGAAATTGGATAAGCATAATTATCAAAATCAATCATTTGTGTATTATTCCAATGATTATTTACATGGCGTTTTGTAACCATTCTTTGACTAGCTTCTTCTAGTTTAAAAACAATCGAACCTTTTTTTAGCGATTTTGACGCAAAAATGCCATATCCATTTACAGAATTTCCTTTCACCAAATAATTTTTTTGCTTTGCCTCATGCCTAGCAACTCCTTCTTCAATAATATGTTTTAAAAAACCGGCTTTTCCAATTGGATCTAGTTGTAAAATATAATCTGCTGAACCTTCGTATCCTGCTTCATAAAAAACAGAACATGTAAAATTAATTTCTAAAAAATAAATTTCATTTGTTGGACTTACTCGAAAGTCTAGTCGTGCATATCCTACTCCTGCAAATCCTATAAATATTTTTTCGGTGGCAGTTTTTAATGCTTTTTCTAATTGTGCATCATTACAAGGTTTGTTTACATCGGTATGTAATTCAGATGTTTTGAGTGCGTAGGTTTTAAATTGTTTGCCTGCTGGAAACTGGTATTCAACTGGTTTAAAAACTGTACAGGTATTTGCAGGATTTGCATTTGCTGCAACCAATACTGTAAACTCTTTTCCTGCAATATATTCTTCAATTAAAATATCGGTATAGCCGGCTGCAATTAGTGCTTCTTTTTTTATAGTTAGTTCCTCAATATTATGCACAAGAGATTGTTCATCTACACCCAAACTATCACCTGCTTTTGCCGGCTTTAAAAATAAAGGAAAACGAAGCTGTGCAATTTGTGCATCAATAGGTTGCTGATTATTTAGTTCTACAAAATTAGGCGTAAGCACACCTGCACAATAAGCTACATATTTCATTAATGGCTTAGACGGATCATACAAAATAGCACTAGGTCCTGTATATGGCAAATTGAGTAAATCTAGGGTATGAATCACGTCAATTGAAGGTACAGACCAGTCTAGGTATCCTTCACATAGATTAACATAAATATCAAAATTTGCTGCTTTTAATTGTTGTAATTGTTGATAGGTAGTTAATTTATTTAAGAAAATTGTTTGCACCGTATCACTAGGCAATAAATGCTGTAGATCACGTGGTGGATCGTAGTTTTTATAATCAACGTTAGTAGTACTATAATCGGGTTGCAATACGCAAATTTTCATCTTTCTATTTTTTAGGCGATTTTGAACGTGCAATAGCATCGTCTAAAATTTCTACAATTAAATTAGTGAATGTTTCATTACTAAACCTTAAAATAGCTCCTATTGATGTATAATTTTCATCTTCACTAAGTCCGCACTGTGCATTTACTTCTAATACAAAAAGCTCTCCTGATTCATTACTTAATCTAAAATCTATCCGCCCATAGCCCATGCCTTGCATTGATAAAAATGCTTCTTTACTCAGCTTTTCTAAACTTTTTAATAACTCCAAATCATTTACTGCTGCATACTCATAAAAAAAAGCGCCTTCTGGCATTGCAGATTCATCTGTGTAGGTTTCCCAAAGCCTATCGAAGGATAAAAATTTTTCTTCCTCGGGCAATGAATGATGAAATATTCTTTCTATTGGTGTATAAAATTTTATTTTATCAGGCATTGTTGATGAACCCACAATTAAACTTGTAAACTCTCTACCCTTTATAAAAGTTTCGGCAAATAAACCAGCAGCATCTAAATTCCAGCCATGATATCCTTTTTGCATTTCTTGTAAAACAGTTTGACATTCAGAAAATGTTTGCACTACATTTTTTACAGTCAATCCCATACTTCCTGCCGAAACAGCTGGCTTAATAATTGCAGGTGTGCCAATTTCATTAAATAAAGTTTCATTAATACTATTATCTAAAACAACCCATTTTGCATTTGGCACTTCATGTACATCAAATGCTTTTTTCATATCTATTTTAGAGGTTGTAATATGATAAAAAAAAGCATCGGCGCCAGTATAAATTAGAGTAGATTTTTCAAGCGCATTCACTACTGAAATACCAGGAACACCGTTTAACTCATCTCCATCACATAGATTTAAAACTATATTTGTTAACGGTAGATTGACAATCATATAAATAATTCTATTAAAATTGTCAAGTGTAATATCTAACCATTCCCATTCACACTCAAGTTCAGCAAACACTTTAGTATACTCTGCAATGCTTTGGGAGTAGTCATTGTAAAACTGTAAATCACTGTCTTCTGTTTCAAAATAGGGCGCAAATACCCAAATTTTATACTGTGCTTTATTCTCTAAAAATCCCATCGGTCTGTTTTATAAAAAGGTTGGATGTTAAAAGAACCCATAAGTTAAACGAACCTATAAAAAAAGGACCAATTCTTTCAAATTGATCCTTTTAATAGATGGGTAATTACTTGTTAAATTTTAATTTTCCATTCATTTAACATTGGACGACCCAATAATGCATTTGCCTCAGCATCGTTTTTAAAGCTTTCTTTTTTAGGATCCCAAGCAAGAGAGCGATTCAGTCTGTAGGCAATATTTCCAATATTACATACAGATGCCGTACGATGGCCTATTTCAACATCACAAATAGGTTTCGACCTGTTACGCATGGCTTGTAAAAAGTCGGCGTAGTGATTTTTGCTATTGTATACATGCTTTTCTGTTTCGCCAATAAGCCTTGTTTTTAATTCTACAGGGCTTGTTTCTAATTTACCTCTCGCAACACGAATCTCTCCGGTTGTGCCATAAAAATGAATTGCATTGTTCCACTCCCATTTTTCGTGGGTCATTTCAATACCATTATCATATTTGTATGTTAAGAAAGGATGTTCTTTTCCATCTGGTGCAATCACTTCTACAGGACCTGAACTATCCATATCTAATGCCCATTGTACAATATCAAACATATGCGCACCCCAATCAGTTACCATTCCGCCACCAAACTCGCGGTAATTTCTCCAGTTAGGAAATACATTTTTAGACGTTGGAGGTGCTAATTCTGCATTAAAATTGGCGAATGCATTAGGTCCTAACCATTTTTCCCAATCCAAACCTTCTGGTATGGTTTCGGCTGGTAAATTATAAGCTGATGGTGGTGGACCTACATTGACTTTTACATTTTTTATTTCGCCAATATATCCGTTACGAATTAATTCTGCCGCTTGTCTAAATTCAGGCCATGAACGTTGCATATTTCCTGTTTGAAAAACACGTTTGTGTTTGCGCGTAGCATTTACCATGGCACGACCTTCTCTTACGGTAAGTGATAAAGGCTTTTCGCAATAAATATCTTTTCCTGCTTCTGCGGCTCTTACAGCCATTGCAGCGTGCCAATGGTCTGGGGCAGCAATGATTACTGCATCAATATCTTTGCGCCCTAAAAGCTCCCTAAAATCGTTATACACAGGTATTTCTGGCACAGCACCTAAGCTCGCAGTTTTTGCATATGTAGACTTAATATAATCGAGGGTTAAATCGGCTTTTGCTTTGTATACTTCGCTTATTCCAACAAATCTTGCTTGTCCTGTAGATAAAAAAGAAGATGTTAGTCCCCTTCCTTGTTTACCCGAACCAATTAATCCCATATTAATGATATCGCTTGGCGCTAGGTATTTAACCCCAGACGGACTCGTTCCTCCTAAAACATAACGAGGCACAATCATAAATCCTGCCATGGCTTTGGCGGTGGTTCCCATGAAATCTCTTCTGGAAATAGAGCTGATTTTTTTTTCTTTCATTTTGGCTGAATTAGAAATTGATAAATATTGTTCGATGATTATTTTGTAAATGAATAGGGAAATGATGTTGCTTGGGTTCCACGATTTAAATTGGGTTGATTACTCATGTTAAACTGTAAAGTTCCTCCTTTCATAATATCGGAATGTGTAATGAAATTTTTATGATAATCAACACCATTTAAACTAGCAGATTGAATATAGAAATTGGATGCACTATTTTTTGGCGCCGCAATAACAAACTGCTTTCCGTTCTCTAAATTTAAGCTGATTTTTTTGAATAATGGCGCCCCAATTACATATTGATTACTACCTGGGCAAACCGAATAAAATCCTAGTGCACTAAATACATACCAAGCACTGGTTTGACCATTGTCTTCGTCGCCGCAAAAACCATCTGGGGTTGGTCGATACAGTTTATTCATGGCATCTCTAACATGGAATTGTGTTTTGTATGGAGCCCCACAATAATCATACACATAAATCATGTGTTGAATGGGCTGATTACCGTGCGCATATTGCCCCATATTCATTACTTGCATTTCAAGCATTTCGTGAATCACACCGCCTCTATAGGCCGATCCATCAAATATAGGAGGCAGATTGAAAACGCTGTCTAGCATGGCTTCCATTACTTTATTGCCACCCATTAAATTAGAAAGCCCTTTAAAATCGTGGAATACACTCCAGCTATAGTGCCAAGCATTTCCTTCTACAAATTCACCACCCCATCTAAACGGATTGAAGCTGGGTTGAAAACTGCCATTTTTATTTTTGCCGCGCATTAAATTATGCGATGGATCAAAAATATTTTTATAATTCTGAGAACGTTTGGCAAATTTTTCTATTTCAGATTTTGGTTTACCCAATGCAGTAGTTAATTGGTTTAAACAAAAATCTGCAAACGCATACTCTAAAGTTTTTGCAGCACTTCCGCCATACATATCTGCTGGCACATAGCCTAATTCATTGTATTCCTTTACACCGTTTCTACCTAGGGTATTAATGGGCCCTTGGTTCTCGGTATTTTTCATTAAGGCATTGTACATAGTATCCATATCAAACCCTCTGATGCCTTTTAAATACGCATCCGAAATAACTGCTGCGGAATTAGAACCTATCATGGTTGCACGATGCCCTGGATTAGCCCATTCTGGCAACCAGCCACTTTCTTTATACGTATTTACCAAGCCTTGCATGATATGTCCATCTAACTCAGGAAACATCATTGTTAAGAAAGGAAATAATCCTCGGAACGTATCCCAAAAACCAGTATCAGTAAACATGTATCCTTGTTCTAGATTGCCATTATAAGGACTATAGTGCACCATTTTATTATTGGCATCGAATTCATAAAATTTTCGAGGAAATTGTAACATTCTATATAGGCAAGAATAGAATGTTTTTGTTTGGTCTTCTGTACCTCCTTCTACTTTTATTTTACTTAATTCTTTGTTCCAAGCGGATTTTGCTTTTGCACGAATTTCATTAAAGGTTTGGTTGCCAATTTCTCTTTGTAAATTAAGTGCTGCTTGTTCGTATGAAATAAAAGACGAAGCAATTAAAGCATGCACTTGTTCACCTTTTTTTGTTTTAAAGCCTACAACTGCTTGCGCATGAAAACTGGTCATTTCTTTTTTAACAGCATTCACAATACTATCATCTACTGTGTATGTTAGGTCGAATGCTTTGTCGAATTGAATGATGAAATAGTTTTTAAAATTAGCGGGCACACCACCTCTGTTACGGGTAGTATATCCAATAATTTTTTTCTCTTCGGGAATTATTTTTATATAAGATCCACGATCGAATGCATCTATTAAAATAAAAGAGCTATCTGATTTTGGATAGGTAAATTGAAAAATAGAAGCTCTTTCTGTTGGCGTGATTTCTGTTAATACATCGTAATCTGCTAAATAAACATTGTAATAATAGGGATTGGCAATTTCTGCTTTATGCGAAAACCAGCTAGCTCTTTTTTCTTCATTCACATTCATTTTACCAGTCATAGGCATAATGGAAAATTGGCCATAATCACCCATCCAAGGCGAAGGCTGGTGCGTTTGCTTGAAGCCCCTAATTTTATCTGCGGTGTAAGTATACTGCCAACCGTAGCCATTGGTACCTGTTTGTGGCGTCCAACAATTCATGCCCCATGGCATGGTAATGGCCGGATAGGTATTGCCATTTGAAAATGCATACTTAGAATCAGTACCCATTAATGGATTCACCAATTCTTCGGGGTGCGATACTGTTTGTGCATTAACTAATAAATTGATTCCAATAAAAAATAGCAAACAAAGTTTTTTCATATTCAATCGATTCTAGGTAATAATATTTTTATAATTACTGCAACACAAACACATGTTTACCTGCAGGCACTTCTTTCACAATAAAAAATCCATCTATGGGTTGTATGCTTAGTAATTTTCCATCCATTGAAAGTGTTGGCTTTAATGGATTATAGGCCAAACAAATATTGCCAGTGGTGGCACCTGGTAATGAAATATTTATTTGATCATTTAATTTGTTTTTTTGATAAGCAACTGCTACCTCTCCTTTTAACAAAGTGGTTTTGAGTGTAGCAAAACTTAAGCTACCTAATTGAGGTTTGATTTGTATTTGGTCTCCGCCAGGGCTAATGGGTTCAACGCCCATTAATTTGCGAACAATAATATTTGCAGGCGCTGCACCCCATGCATGGTTCCAATCTAGGTTGGGTTTGTATTTTACATCCCATGCTTCCATGGTTATAGTGGATCCAACTCTTAACATATTGTACCAACTCCTTTCGGTTGTTGCCGTTAATAAACTCAAAGCATAGTCGCTAGACCCGGCATTGTACAGGGCGTCTAATAAAAACTGTGAACCATACACACTGCAGGCCATTTTGCGTGTAGCAATAAAATTGGCTACTGTTTTTATATGTTCTTTGGGCACTAATCCAAAATCAAGTGCAAACATATTGGCGTGTAAGGAAGTATGCAATGTGCTATCGCCATCTTTAATTAAGTGCGTTGTTTGATCAACAAAAACGCGTTGAAATGATTGATATACTTGGTCGGCTTTTTCTTGGTATAATTTAGCATCTTCAGTTTTGTGTAAGACTAATGCAATTTGGTGCATCAGTTTTAAATTCTGATAGTAAAATGCATTAACCACTGCATTGTGCGTCGTAAAAACATAGCCGTCGGTTTCTCCTTTGAATTCTTTTTCTGTGCCTATGTAGGCAACTTCTTTGGGCCAGTCGACAATATCTCTTAAATCGGCTTTGCCATCAAATGCTTTTGTAATATGGATAGACTGTAAAAAGTCTTTTGTTTGCTTATTGGTTTTGGTACTAATCAATCCGTTCTCACTGGCTAATGGCATTAATATTTTTGGCTGCAATTCTGTATAATAGGTTTGTAAAAAACTAGCATCGCCAGTATACAAATAATCATTCCATGCCAAGGGAACATTTTGCAAACTCCATTCTGTTGGCCATGTTGGATGATAAATTAAATAAGCCATAGAACGACGCGCCATGCTGTATTCTGCATCTACAGAATAATGCGATAACTGGTTAATTAATGCGTCTCCTTCGTAGGGAACACGTTCTCTATCTCCGTCTAAATAATGGCCGGTAAAACTGGTGGCTTTAATGGAATACTTGCAGAGATCCCAAATTTTATTTAATAAAGTATCACTGCAATTAAAACTCGAAGCAGTTTCATTAAACGGATAGTGTACCATTTTTCTAACCACAGAACTTTCAGTAATTGGTCCAGAAAAATTATGAATGGTTACATACCTAAATGGAAAAACTTCTCCAATATAATTAGGCATTTGTACTGGTGTTCTACTATTGCGTTTGGCATCTGGCGGCCATTTAATAGTATAGTCGTGTTGCCCTTTTTCTACATATAATGCTAGTTTTTTATAGCGAACATTTCCATTGGTTTTAAATAAATAAGTAGGGGCCGATAATGCTTCTGCCACTTCTATATAAATGGAATCGTTTTGCAAACTATTAATATGCAAATCCAACTGTGCAAATGCATCTTTTCCAAAATCTAAAAAATAATCGCCATTGTCTTTGTTAATAATCAAACTAGGTTTTTGAAAATCAAACATCAAAGGCGAATGCGATATATCTCCAATGGAATCTGGTTTGTTTTGATAGAAAGATTGTATCGTTGAAAATTTGCTTGGTATATCTTTTTCATTCCAAACCTGTACTTTCCAATAATAAACTTGTTGGTTTTGCAAGGGCTTGCCAGCATATATTGTTTGGCTGATTTTTTCAGCAACTTTTTTAGAATCCCAAAAATCTGCTTTGTTTTCAACCAACAATTTTTCTGATGAAGCTACCAGAATTCTGTAGGCTTTTGTTTGACGAATACTAGCATCCACTTCCCAACTAAAAACAGGTTGAGGCGTATTGATTGTAACGTATTGAAATTGATTTTTTTGCTTAACAGCTGATACTAGATTTTCTTTTACTGTAATGCCATTGCTACTTACTTTTTCGGTATTTAATAACAAATTGCATCTTAATCGAACGGGGGCAGGAAGTCCTTGGCTTTGAGCCGACATAGCAGCTATTAAAAAACTAATTACAACTAATAGCTTTGGCATATGGCAAGAGTTTAAAAAATCAGCGCCATTAATCATTTGATATTAATGGCGCTGAAAAAAAATTATTTCAATTCTCTGATTTTGATACTTCTAAAATAAACCGAATTATTATGGTCTTGTAACAGAATTGGCGTTTGTTCGCCCATGCCAAAATTTTTGTTTTTGGCGTACTTACTATGCGCTACTAATACTTTGTAAATATTACTGCCACGCTCATATTCAACTACTTTAAATCCATTTAACCAGTGTTCTACTTTGTTATTTGGATATACAATAATTTTTCCTTGATTCCATTCGCCAATCTTTTTTTGAAAGCGTGGCTCAACTTTTACAGAAGGAATCATATCGTATAAACTTCCTAATGTTCTATTGCCTTCTACACCCATTTTTGCATCTGGATGGCGCTCGTCGTCTAATATTTGGTATTCTAAACCAAGACCTGCTCTTTGTGATTCAGGTGATTCTGTAACAAAATATTTAATTCCAGAATTAGCTCCTTCAGATAGTTTAAAATCAAAGACCAATTCAAATGCTTTGTATTGTTTTACTGTTAAAAGATCGCCATATTTAGGACCTGTTGATTCGCTTGGCAAAATATGCAACAACCCATTTTCTACAACCCAACCTTTTTCTGGAGGGGTTTGTTTTAATACAGATCTCCATCCTGTTAAATCAACGCCATTAAATAACAAACTAAAGCCTTGTGCTTTTTCAAGCGGAGAAATAGTGTTAGTAGTATAATTAGCAACTGGCGTAGAAAGGTCTAGTGGCATGGGTTTCATTGCGGCACCTGTTTGAATGCGAATATTTTTCCACTGAATACTTGCTCCACCCGGACGCTCTTTTACAGCATGTACTTGCAATGCAATAAATCCTTTTGGTGTCATATCATCCACCATATACGTTACAGGAATGCCATTTAACCAAGTTCTAATAACAGAACCAATGGCTTCTATTCGGTATTTGTTCCAACCTGTTTTGTTGAATGCTTTTTTACCTGCAGGATTCATTTCTGTGGTATACATCCAACCCCTTCTTGCTTCGTCATAAATACCGCCCGACCATGCTCTATCGGATGGATCAATTTCAACTTGGTAGCCATGTACCCTTCCATCATTTACTTCTGGCAAAGACAAACTTCTAATTTGTATGCCAGAATTCATTTCACCTACTTTTAATTCGAGTTCTAAAATAAAATCGCCATAGGTTTCGTCAGTTGCAAGAAATGAATTGGGTGTGTTAGACACTGTGGTTCCAATGATGGTTCCGTTAACTACTTCATACTTGGCTTTACCATTTAATTGGTGCCAACCTTTTAATGTTTTTCCGTCAAACAAATTTTTCCATCCGGTGCTTTGGGCTACTGCTGCAACACTGAATAGTACAAATAATAGTAATAAATAATGCTTTTTCATGGTGGTAATTTAATCTTTATTGTTCATTTTATCAATCCATTCTTTAATTAGTGCCACTCCTTCTTGGTGCACTAGGTTTCTACCCAACTCTGGCATTCTTTCGCCGGGGTTGGTTGTTTGCATCCGATACCAAATAATTGAGGCATTGGCATCTCCGGGTTTAATGTCTACAAGTCTGCCGCCAGAACCATTTCCGGCTGCTATTGGGGTTTTATTTACACCATAAGCAATGGTTTCTTTTTCGCTTTCTGGTAAAAATAGTCCTGATGTTTGGGCAGGACCTTCTTTTCTATGACAATGGGCGCAGTTAATAGCCAAATAAGCACGGGCACGGGCATTTAATGAGCCGCTGCTTGGGTCATTCCAAACCGGTGTTTTAGGAATTGTACTGTGTTGCGGCACATTTACCAATAACCCATTTGATTGCCAATAATCAATTTGATTTTGATTGCCAGACGCATAAGCAATTGTGCCATTCAATTGCGCAACTGACGGACCGATTGGCATAATTTTATCATTGTTATTATGACAACCCTTGCACTGATTTTGATTGGGAACTACATATCGAAATGATTGTTGTACCCCTGCTTTGTCTATAAATTTTATTGTTTTATCGTCTCCTGCAATTTCTAATTCGGCATCGGTTTGCGCCTCGTTCCAAACATAGGTCATGGCTTTCCAACCAGCAGTTTCGTGCACTAAAATTCTTGTTTCAATCATATTTTTATCGATTCCTGGATGCCTAAAATCGGCGGAGTAATAAAACGACTTTACTAATAATGTTCCTACAGGAAAGTCTAATACATTTTCGGAGGCATAATTTACTGATGCTCCTTTTGGCAGTCGAACAAATCTTGCTTTCTCTGCGTAATCGGAATATAAAGGCGTATTTAGTGCATAAGGAACGACTCCTTTAGCAGGATGCATATCTGATATTTTCCCTTCAAAGATTCCCCAGTCAGATAATTTTTCGGGATACGAAGGCATACTTGGCTTTATAAAAGATCCAGCCAAAATGAATAATAAAATTGCAATAGAAGTATTCCGTAACATGAGTACTAATTAACACATTTAAATGAATCGTCTGCCCTACCCATTGCCTTGAATTGATTTTGCGCATCAAGATTTGCAATAGATTGATTTTGGTTATTGACGATTGAAATACATTGACCAGCAATCCAGTTTCCTTTATCATCTAATAATTTAGGATTCTTAATGCCATCATAAAAAATATGCGGCGTGTTTTCTTTGAATTTTCTAGCAATAATAGCGCTTAGTGCATCTGTTCCAACAGGCAATCCTGGCTTGCGTTCGTATAGGTTGTCATGAATGGAAATAGCCGATGGGAAAGGATCATAGGCTTCATCCTTGATTAATTTTCCGGTAGTGAAATAACTAATAATTCCTGTACTAGCTGTTTGGTTATTGATAATTTTATTTTGATAAATATCAAGTCCTTTGGTCGCTAAAATTAATATCCCAGTTCCTGTTTGTACCATGGCAACGATATTTCCTTTTGGTGCAAAATTTGGAAAATTATTATCGTGAATATTATTATTGTGTACTTTAATTTGTCCGCCTTTTTTTTGCACTAAATTGGGTAAATCAAACACCAATACACCACCTGTGTTTTCGTAAGATTCATTTTCATACACATCTGCACGCAAAGAATTTTCAATTTCTATTCCTGCAACATTGTGGTAAGCAACAGAATTTTTAACAACAATATCTTTTGACT
>Ga0114959_10000290_pt1 | contig 47824 bp, 46 predicted proteins | sample C_130625_EF_Meta_FD_87317 | JGI IMG/M metagenome (GOLD analysis project Ga0114959, IMG submission 87317) | Freshwater microbial communities from Lake Croche, Canada to study carbon cycling - C_130625_EF_MetaG | ecosystem: Environmental > Aquatic > Freshwater > Lake | place: Lake Croche, Canada... | reverse complement strand
CGATCACATCACCGTTTTTCAACTCGGTGCGCAGCGGCACCTGTTCGTTATTGATCTTGGCTGCGACCGCATGGTCGCCGATGTTGCTGTGAATCGCATAAGCAAAATCAACCACTGTCGCGCTGCGCGGCAAGGCCATGATTTTACTTTTGGGGGTGAACACATACACCGCATCTGGAAATAAGTCGACTTTGACATGGTCCCAAAACTCAGCGGCATCACGGGTTTCTTTTTGGATCTCCAACAAGGATTGAAGCCATTGGGTTCCCATGCGCTCTGCGTTGATGCTGCCCAGCGTATTGGCTTTGTAAAGCCAATGGGCCGCAACGCCGGATTCGGCCACCACATGCATGGGCTCGGTGCGGATTTGAAACTCAACGTTTACCCCCGAGGGTCCGACCAAAGTCGTGTGCAGCGATTGGTAGCCGTTGACCTTGCCAATTGCAATATGGTCCTTGAATCGACCTGGCACCGGTTTGTAGAGTTGGTGCAGCAAGCCTAAGGCGGTGTAACACTCAATGACAGTGGGCAAGATCACTCTGAAGCCATAAATGTCAGTGACCTGGGCAAAACTCAGGTGTTTATCATCCATTTTTCGATAGATGGAAAAAAGTGTTTTTTCCCGACCGCTGATGCGGGTTTGCATGCCCGCTTTGCTGAATGTGGTTTCCAGCTCGCTTTTCACTTTTTGAATCAGGTCGCGCCGGCGATTGCGTGCACGGGCCACGGCCTTTGACAACACGTCATAACGCCACGGCATCAGGTGCTTGAACGCCAAGTCTTGCAGTTCTCGGTAAGTTTGATTCAAACCCAACCGGTGGGCAATGGGCACATAAATTTCAAGTGTTTCAGATGAAATTCGGCCCCATTTGCTGCGCGGCATGTCGGACATGGTGCGCATGTTGTGGGTGCGGTCTGCCAGCTTGATCAGGATCACGCGCACATCTCGTGCCATGGCCAGCAACATTTTGCGAAAGGATTCTGCTTGGTTTTCTTCTCGGGTGTTGAATTCCAACTTTTCCAGTTTGGTCAAACCATCGACCAGTTCAGCGACCGGAGAGCCAAAGCGCTCGATCAATTCCGATTTGGTAACGCCACAGTCTTCCATGGCATCGTGCAACAGGGCCGCCATCAGGGCTTGGGCATCGAGTTTCCACTCCGTGCACTGTGAAGCCACCGAGATCGGGTGGGTGATATAAGGTTCTCCGCTTTTGCGCATTTGCCCGAGGTGGGCCTCATCAGCAAAGCGATAGGCTCGGCGGACCAATTCGATGTCGGCCGTGCTCAAGTAATCCAGTTTGGCGGTTAAGGCGGCGAAGCTGGCCGCAGCGGCATTCGCCGCAGCTGGCCCGGGCGCAGCCATGGGCAACGATGACGCCCCTTTTTTGGGCGCGGGTGACAGGGAGGAAATAGCGGCGCTCATAAGCTCAAATGTAACGCCAGGCCGTCCGCTTGGCGATTCAAAATGGGAAACCCACAAAAAAGCCCCTTGATAGGGGCTTTCGAGTCGCTGCCTGGCCAAAACAGGCAAAACGCGTTTGTAAGGCAATTCGCCCGTCAGGGCACTTTTTTCAGCATTTCGATACCGACTTTGCCTGCTGCAATTTCGCGCAATGCAGTGACTGCAGGTTTGTTTTTGCTTTCAACGCGCGGTGTATGACCTTGGCTGAGCATGCGAGCACGGTAAGTGGCGGCCAAAACGAGTTGGAAGCGATTGGGGATTTGCTCCAGGCAATCTTCTACAGTGATGCGGGCCATGAAGTACTCCGGGAAAAATGAGGTGAAAAAATGCCGTTAAACAATGTGCAGGGCTTTGAATGTGTCGGCCTTGCCGCGGCGCTGAGCCAGGTACTTCAGCCTTTGGGCATGCACAATGGTTTTGAGGTCGAACAAAGCGCGTTCGAAAACTTCATTGATTATAACAAAGTCAAACTCTTTGGCCTGCGCCATCTCCAAGGCGGCATTTTGCATGCGCAGGTCGATGATGTCCGGTGCGTCTTCGCCTCTGCGCTCCAAACGAGAGCGCAGCTCTTCCCAACTCGGGGGCAGAATGAAAATCAAAATCGCATTGGCATACATTTTTTTGATTTGCAAGCCACCTTGGTAGTCAATTTCCAAGACCACATCAGCGCCTTGCGACATGCGCTCCTCAATCATCTTTTTGGATGTACCGTAACGGTGCCCATGCACGTTTGCCCATTCGACAAAGGCATCTGCAAGCACCATGGCATCAAACTCCTGCTGTGAAGCAAAAAAGTATTCGCGCCCATGTTTTTCCTGGCCGCGCGGTGCTCGGGTGGTGTGTGACACCGACGGTTGCACATTGGAGTCGAGCTCGAGCAGGGCGTTCACCAAGCTCGATTTACCGGCGCCACTGGGGGCGGCCACGACATAGAGGTTTCCTGGGTAGTCCATGTTTTGCTCTTGTGTATCAGGGCTTATTCAATGTTTTGTACTTGTTCTCGCATTTGCTCGATCAGCACTTTCATGTCGACTGAAATTTTGGTCAACTCCAGCGCTGCGGACTTGGACCCCATGGTGTTGGCTTCGCGGTGCAACTCCTGAATTAAAAAATCCAGGCGCTTGCCCATGTCTCCGCCTTTGGCGATCAATCGGCTGATTTCATCCAAGTGGGAGGCGGTTCGCGTTAACTCTTCGGCGACGTCAATGCGGATCGCATAGGCGGTGGCCTCTGTCAGAGCCCTGTCTTGTGCCGCTTCGGGCAAAGTCGCACCGTCGGTCAGGGCCATCGCCTCTTTCCACCGGTCCAGAAAGCGATTGCGTTGCTGCTCGACCAATTCGGGGATCAGGGGCGCCGCCGCCTGCGTCAGGACGCGCAGTTGTTGAATGTGGTTTTGCAACATGGTGGCCAAGCGAGCACCTTCACGTGCACGGGCTGCCAGCAGGGCTTGAACCGCTTGCAGTGCGAGCGGCATCAAGGACGATTCTGTCACCGGGCTGTTGCCGCGTTCTTGGCTGGACAACCGCAGTACATCAGCGACGCTCAGATCGCGTGCGCCGGGCAGCCAGGCTTTTACTTTGTCTTGTAAATGCACCAAGCGCTGAAGTGCGCTGGTTGCCGGCTCTATCGCCGTGCCTTCGACGCTGTCGGCTACGGCGCGGACTTCAACCTTACCGCGTTTGATGTGCTGAGTCACCAGTTCGCGCAAGGCCGGCTCGAATGCACGCAACTCGTCCGGCAGGCGGAAACTCAGGTCCAAAAAGCGGCTGTTGACCGATCTGATTTCCAGTCCCAAACGCTGCGCAGTGTTGCTGCGCGACTCGGTTGTACCCTCTGCGGCAGGCAAGTTGAGCTGCACGCTGGCATAACCGGTCATACTGTAAACTGGCATCAATCTCTTCCTTGGTTCGGCCCGGACCCTTGTCTGGTGCCAATGCTAAAGCCCATGGTTCAAGCCATTGAATGAAGCATAAACAACCGATTATCTCAAACTCGCGTTATGACCCTTCACACCCCTGCTTATGTCCGCACAGAGCGTGCCAATGACCAACTGCGTTCCGTGCGCATCACCCGCAGATTCACCCTCCATGCCGAAGGTTCAGTCCTGATTGAATTTGGCAACACACGGGTGCTGTGCACCGCCTCCGTTGAAGAGAAGGTGCCGGGCCATAAAAAAGGCAGCGGTGAAGGCTGGGTGACCGCCGAATATGGCATGCTGCCCCGCGCAACCCACACCCGCAGCGATCGCGAAGCCGCGCGCGGTAAGCAAAGCGGTCGTACCCAGGAAATTCAACGCCTGATTGGGCGTTCATTGCGCGCCGTGTTCGATTTGAAGAAGTTGGGCGAGCGCACAATTCATCTCGATTGCGATGTGTTGCAAGCCGACGGCGGCACACGCACCGCCAGCATCACAGGCGCTTTTGTGGCGGCGCAAGACGCAGTGGCCTGGCTGATCGCACATGGCAAATTGACCGAGTCGCCCATCACAGCGCATGTGGCCGCGATTTCGGTGGGCCTGAAAGACGGGCAAGCCTTGCTGGATTTGGACTACATAGAAGATTCTGCCTGCGACACCGACATGAACGTGGTCATGACGGGCGCAGGTCATTTTGTCGAGGTGCAGGGCACGGCCGAAGGCGTGGCCTTCACCCGACAAGAAATGGACAGCTTGTTGGCCTTGGCCGACAAAGGCATTGGCGAGCTGATCGTGATGCAAACCCGGGCGCGTGCTTGACGCCATGAAAATTGTCCTGGCATCCAACAACCCCGGCAAGCTGGCCGAGTTGCAATTGATGTTTGCGCCATTGAATGTTGAGTGGATCAAGCAAGGTGATCTGGCGATTCCTGAAGCGCCAGAGCCTTTTTATACCTTTGTCGAAAACGCCTTGGCCAAGGCCCGCCACGCGTCTTTGGCCAGTGGCCTGCCGGCCATGGCTGACGATGCGGGTTTGTGCGTGGATGCTTTTGGCGGCTTGCCCGGTGTGGACACTGCGTACTACGCCACACAATATGGTTACCCCAAAGGGGACGACCACAACGTCACCGCGCTGTTAGAACAAATGCAGGGGCTGACCAACCGCCGTGCTGCCATGGTCAGCACCTTGGTGGCGGTGCGTTCCCCCAAGGATCCGGAGCCCCTGATTGCCGTAGGCCGTGTGGTGGTCGAAATCACCCACGCGCGCGCCGGACACAACGGCTTCGGCTTCGACCCCGTGATGTGGTTGCCCACATTCGGCCAAACCTTTGCCCAGCTGCCGGTTGAAGTCAAAAATGCCAACAGTCACCGGGGCGCAGCGGCCAAAACCATGCTGAGCTTGATGCAAGCGCGTTGGTTGGCATGATTCCGATTCGCCCTGAAGACGCAGAAAACCCTGCTGCGCTGGCTTTGGATGTGATGCACGCGATGCGACCGGGCGTGTTGCAGTTTGCGTCTTTGCCGCCTTTGTCTTTGTATGTTCACTTGCCTTGGTGCTTGAAGAAATGTCCTTATTGCGATTTCAATTCGCATGAGTGGCGGGGGGGCGCCTCTGAGCCGCCAGAGGCTGTTTATGTCGATGCCTTGTTGGCCGATCTGGAAGCCAGTTTACCTTTGGTTTGGGGGCGATCGGTGCACAGCATTTTCTTTGGCGGGGGCACACCGAGCCTGTTTTCTCCGCAAGCCATTGACCGCCTGATCAGCGGCATTCGCGCCCGCTTACGTTTGGAGGCCGACTGCGAGGTCACATTAGAGGCCAACCCCGGTACCTTCGAGAAAAACCGTTTCAAAGCGTTCCGGTCAGCGGGCGTGACGCGTCTGTCGATTGGTGTGCAAAGCTTCAATGACGCGCATTTGAAAGCCTTGGGCCGTGTGCATGACCGTGCGCAGGCCATGGCCGCTGTCGAAGAAGCAGCCCTGGCATTTGACACTTTCAATTTGGACATCATGTACGCCTTGCCAGGTCAAAGCTTGCAAGATCTGGAGCAGGATGTGGCAACGGCTTTGTCTTTCAAACCGCCGCATGTGTCGATTTACCACCTCACCATCGAGCCAAACACGGTGTTTGCCAAATACCCCCCGGCATTACCCGGAGACGACACGGCTTACGCCATGATGGACCGCATCACCGAGATGACGGCAAACGATGGGTTGGCACGCTACGAAGTGTCAGCCTATGCGAAACCAAATCACTCATGTTGGCACAACCTGAATTATTGGCAGTTTGGGGACTACTTAGGGATAGGCGCAGGCGCGCACAGCAAGCTGACTTTTGCCCACCGTGTGGTGCGGCAAGTCCGCTTTCGCGAACCTCAGAGGTACATGGACCAAGCCCTGCAGGGTATGCCTGTGTCCCGCAGTGAGGAGGTCAGCCGCCAGGAGCTTCCATTTGAGTTCATGCTCAATGCACTGCGCCTGAAAGACGGGTTCAATTTAAGCGACTACACCGAGCGCACCGGCTTGGCCATCACCAGTTTGCAAAAGGGTTTGGCCTTGGCTGAGCAAAAAGGCTTGATCGGGCGCGACTTTGCGCGTGTTTGGCCTACCGCATTGGGCTTCGATTTTTTGAGCGACTTGCAATCGCTCTTTTTGACGGACTCCTGAAAAAAACAGCCCCAGCCTGACACGACCGCCTGAGTTTTAAGTTCAGTTCAGTGGGCAACTGCCGCTTGAACCCTCTGCATGTTGTGGCCCAAGTGATCAAAGAAAGCGAGTGTTTTCTCTGAAGGAATCAGGTATTTCGCGCGCCGATCGCCTTCTTGGTTGAAGGCCAGCAGCATGTCTTTTTGGCGCAAACGGGTGATGCGTTTGTGCAAAGTCGCTGGCGAACCCAAATGGTCCAAGGCAATGGCTTCTCGCACGGTCATGGGGTGCCCCTCAAACCAACACAAAGCCACCGCATCCAGCAAGGCCCGCTCATTGGCATCCATTGCAAGACTCTCATTTTCGGACTGAAAGGCCTTGGCCAGTTGCAAAAACCTGAAGTAGGCTTCTGCCAGCGGGGTTTTATTTTTGTCGTTCATCATCCGATTTTAACGAACATACAGTTTTGCGCGCTGATAACCCGTGAGGAAAAGTACGTATTGAGCTTCAGGGCTGAAGCTGACTCCAAAGGCGGAAGGCCGTCAGGGGCATTTGCAGGCGGGGTGAGACAGCCGATGCGCCGTTGCGCGCCAAGGCGTCTGCGACCGCATTGACCAAGGCCGGTGTCGCGCCAATGGTGCCCAGTTCGCCAACACCTTTCACGCCCAGCACGTTGTTCTTGCATGGAATACTTTCGTCCATGCGCGTTTCAAACATGGCAGGCATGATGTCCGCGTGCGGCACAGCGTAGTCCATCAGACTGCCGGTCAGCAATTGGCCGCTTTCGGGGTCGTAGGCGACTTGTTCGAGCAAGGCTTGGCCCAAGCCCTGAACCGCACCGCCATCGAGTTGCCCGCGCACAATCAGCGGGTTGATGACGCGGCCGACATCGTTCACAGACACATAAGAGGCCAAGTGGGTTTCACCCGTGGCCGGGTCAATTTCCACCTCGCAAATATGGCAGCCGTTGGGCCAGGTGGGTCCTTTGGCGGCGGTAGTTGACCGCAATTCAATACGGTGGTCCGGCTGACGGCTGGCCAATTCAGCCAAAGTGATCTGCAGATCGGTCCCGGTCACTTTGAAGTGCCCTGTTTCGTACACCAAGTCTTGCGGCGCGGCTTCCAGGGCCTGAGCCGCCAATTCACGGGCTTTGTCCAAGGTTTCTGTCGAGCCTACGCTGACGGCCGAGCCGCCGGTAAACAGCGAGCGTGAGCCGGCGCTGCCGAAACCATTGCCGCGGTCGGTGTCGCCCATGACCACGCGCACTTGGGACAGCGGCACGTCAAACACGTCCACCACCAATTGGGCCAGCGATGTGGCGATGCCCTGTCCCATGGCATTGACCGCCGTGAAGACTTCGATCACACCATCGGCCAGCACCTGAACATGGACGTTTTCTTCAAGGGCGTTGCCGCCGGTCCATTCCAAGAAGGTCGCAATGCCCAGCCCACGCCACAGGCCTTTGGCCTGGGATGCGGCCGCGCGGTCGGCGAAACTGTCCCAATGTGCCAAGGCCAGGCTTTGGTCCATGATGGACTCGAACGCCCCCGTGTCGTACACCTGACCCATCGGGTTTTTGTAAGGCATTTGCGCCGGTTGCACGAAATTCATGCGGCGCAGCGCGATGCGGTCTATACCGCTTTGGCGCGCCGCTTCGTCCATCAGGCGTTCCATGTTGTAGATGGCCTCTGGGCGACCGGCACCGCGGTAAGCGCCCGTGCAAGCGGTGTTGGTCAATACGCCGGTAAAGTGGAAATCAACCAACTGAATGTCATAGACGCTGGTTTGCACCCACGGTCCAATCAGCAATTGAATCGCCAGACCGGTCATGCTCGGGTAGGCCCCTACGTTGGCCAAAGAATGCACACGCAACGCCAGAATTTTGCCTTTGGCGTCCAAGGCCAAAGCGGCCTTGCTTTCGATGTCGCGGCCATGGGCACTGGTTAAAAAGTCTTCGCTGCGGTCCGCGACCCAGCGCACGGGCCGTTGCAGTTTGTGGGCGCAATAAGCCGTCATGACGTCTTCGGGGTAAGCGCCGGTTTTCATGCCAAAACCACCGCCCACATCGCCCACCATCACCCGGACCTGATCAGGTTGCAGGCCCAGCAGATCGGCCACCATGCCTCTCACACCGGAGGGCATTTGGCTGCTCATGCGCACAAACAAGCGACCGGCTTCGGGGTAGGCCAACACACTGCGTGGCTCAATGGTCAATGCCACCAAACGTTGGTTGGTGATGGCCAGCTCAACCACATGGGCAGCTTGCGCAAAGGCGGTTGCCGTAGCTTGGGCGTCGCCGTACCGGGTCTCTGCGACACGGTTGTCGGGGTGTTCGGTGATCAGCGGTGCGTTCTCGGCCAAGGCGTCGTGCAAGTTCACTGCATGAGGGAGGTCTTGGTACTCGACCACCACCGCTTCAGCCGCATCACGGGCTTGTTGTTCGGTATCGGCGACCACAGCGACCACGGCTTCGCCGACATAACGCACGCGTTCAGCGGCCAAAATGTACTTGTCGGGCGCGGCCAAAGGCGACCCGTCCGCACGCTTGAAGTTCACGGCCCGGGGCATGGGCTTTTGGCCGGCAGCCAACAGTTCTGGACCCGTCACAATCAAACGCACGCCGGGCATGGCGGCTGCGGCTGCGGTGTCGATCGACACGATGCGGGCATGCGGGTAGGGGGATCTGACAAAACACAAACGGGTCTGCTCGGGCAGATTCACGTCGTCCGTGTACATGCCCTTGCCTTGCAGCAATTGCGCATCTTCAAGGCGCTCAACTGCTTGCCCGCTGCCGAATTTGAGTGTGGAAGAAACCAAGGCTGTCTCCTGAGGTACGGTGGTCGATGGTGTGTGCATATTGATGCTTGATGGCAGTTTAGCGTGAGATGGGCGCATCGTCTGTCGCCGCTGCACAGAATCCTTGCAAGTCTTTGGACTTGTCGAGTGACGTTTTCGGGTTTAGCATGTGGATGTGTGTCTTTTGAAAGATGAAAAATGGAACCCGGTATGAATAATTTTGCTATTGCTATCGTATTCATCTTGTTTTTTGTCATGATGGGTTTGATTGTTTTTTATTTTCAAACCCAGCAAAGCCTTAAGGACTTGGCCGACAGGGTGGGCAAATTGCACGAGTCCAGCGCAGAAGACGGCATTTTCAATCGCTTGAAGGACATTGCGGACAGGGTGGGTAAATTGCAGCCGCAAATGGTCATGCGCTCGCCCAACGTCATTCGCCAAGAACGGGCAGCCTTTCAAGATCGTTTGGTATTGCTTGAGGTCGAATTGACGCAAAACAAACGTGATGCTTTGACCGAGGAAGATCGGCAGCAAGTGGAGTCCGCACGCGACGCCATCAAGCGTTGCAATGACGAGCTTAAACAAACTGGCGACTGGATGGGAACCCCCTTTGACTTTGAGTGGACCGAGATGTTCAATCGCATGCCCATCCTCAAATCCTTGTATTGGGCCTCAGTGGAGGGATTGCCCGCCGTCGACAACCAAGGTCTGTCCGGTGACCCAAGAGGCGCAGTCGCTCGCCAGAAATAGCGCCACCTTGGCCACTTCCTCGGGGGTCCCAAACCGCCCGCTAGGAATGCCGGCCAGAATCCGTCCATACAGCGCCGGATTTTCTTTTTGAACCACATCCCAGGTGCCGCCTTCAAAAAAGATGGAGCCAGGCGCAATGCAATTGACACGAACTTTGTGCGCTGCATGGGTCAAGGCCTGGGTTTGTGCATATTCCATGATGGCGGCCTTGACGGCGCCATAAGGCGGTGTTCGCACACTGGCTTTCAGGCCTGAAATGGACGAAATATGGATGATATTGCCGCCCTTGTGCAGCAGGAAGGGCATGGCGGCCTGGCTGGCGCGGACGGCGGCCAGCAAATCCACCGATATGCTGGTCGCCCAGCCTGCTTCATCGTCGGTGCGACCAAACCCAGAAGCGTTGTTCACCAAAATGTCCACCCCGCCCAAATCCGCTGCCGCTTGGGCGACCCAGGCGGTCACGGCATCGCCGTCTGCCAAATCACAGGTGTGTGCACTGATTTTTCGGCCCGTGCTGCGCAGTGCGGATTCGGCTTGCGCCAAGGGACCTTTGGACCGTGCACAAATGGCCACGTCAGCCCCAGCGAGGGCAAAGGCGTGCGCAATGGCCAAGCCGATGCCGCGGCTGCCGCCAGCGACCAAAGCCCGTTTGCCGTTTAAAGACAGTTGCATGATGGCGTCCAGTTCGTGAAGAAAAATTCAGTTTAGGGGGCCCCAGAAGAGCCCACTGTCACCGCCACGACCTTTGAATTCAAGGCACGCGGGCTGACAAGGCGCGTACTTGCGCCGTCAAGTCGCGCACCGCTTGCGTCAGGGCCAGCAACTCCTGCTCTTTGAGGATGTCGATTTTGTCGTGCAGCAGCTCAATCTCCAGCTCGGCTTTGACGTTCACTTCGTAATCGTTTTGGGCATGACGCCGGTCCAGCTCGGACTGGCGGTTCTGGCTCATCATGATCGCAGGCGCCGTATACGCCGCCTGGAAGGACAGCAACAGATTCAGCAAAATGAAAGGGTAGGGGTCCCAGGCGCTCGTGCCGCTCAGCACGTTGCCGGCAATCCAGATGGCAATCGCTGTACTTTGCAAAATGATGAAGCGCCAAGACCCGATGGTGGCCGCAACCCCGTCGGCCACGCGCTGGCCTCGGGTCAATGGCGTCACCTCCACCTTGGCTGGCGCGAGATGGAGGGGGGGTGATTTTCTTTGCCGGTGTGCACGCCGATGGGCACGCAGCCATTGGAGCTGCTGCGTTTCTGCCGTGGACAAGGAGGGGGTTTTGTGGGTAGTCATGGACGGGCCTTGCGGGATGCAGAGACTGTCAGGGTACCAGTACTATTTTCTACCTTACGAAACTGTATGAATGTACAGTATATTTGACGCATGAAAACCGAACTCACATCCACCCCTTGGCCAGTGCATGTGCCCGACACGAAAGTCTGGCTCGACATGAGCGCCTGGACGGTGCGTGCGGGGTTTCCGTCCCCGGCCGCCGACCACACGCAAAAGCGCATCGACCTCAATGACCACCTGATCCGCAACAAAGAAGCGACCTTCATTTTCAAAGTCAAGGGCGACTCCATGATCGGCGCGGGCATCTACGAAGGCGACGCGCTGGTCATTGACCGCTCTATTGAAGCCAAGCACGGCAACATCGTGCTGGCGGTGCTGAACAACGACTTCACCGTCAAGCGCCTGTATCGTCGCGGCGGTGTGGTCAAGCTGGTCGCCGAAAACAACCTGTACCCGCCCATCGTGGTCAAGAGCGGCGAAGAGCTGACCGTCTGGGGTGTCGTCACCTACAACCTGCATAAGCTCTTATGACGGCCATCGACCCCGACAGCCTGGCCGCATTGCCGCGCAGTGCCGGCGTGTATATTTTTCGCGGTGAAGGCACGCTGCCGGTTTACATCGGCAAGAGCGTGGACATCCGCTCGCGCGTCATGTCGCACCTGCGCGCGCCCGAAGAGGCAGAGATGATCGCGCAGACCCGGCGCATCGACTTCATTGAAACCGCAGGCGAGATCGGCGCGCTCTTGCTGGAAGCGCGGCTCATCAAGGCGCAAATGCCTTTGTTCAATATCCGTCTGCGGCGCATGCGCAGCCTGTGCGCCATCCGGCTCGATGGCGATGCGCAGACCGGCCTCACCCCCGTGCTGATCGACAGCAAAGACCATGACCTGGCCACCACGCCCGGTCTCTACGGCTTGTTTGCTTCGCGCCATGCGGCGCAGCGCCGTCTGCGCGAATTGGCCGACCAGCACCGCTTGTGTTTGGCCTTGCTGGGCCTGGAGAAAACCGCCAGACGCGGGTGCTTTGGCCTGCAGGTCAAACAATGCCTGGGCGCCTGCGCCGGCCTGGAAGAGCGCACGGCGCACGACCAGCGTTTGTTCTCAGCACTGCTCGACTCGCAGGTGCAGACCTGGCCCTTTGCAGGCGCGGTCGATCTGGTGGAAACCCAAGGTGAGTGGGTGCAACGCCACCGCGTGAGCCACTGGCGCTATGTGGGCACCTGGTGCTCGCGCACGGGGCCGCAGGCGATGGCCGACCAGCCCGAGGCCTTTGACCTGGACAGCTACAAAATTCTGGTCAAGCCCATCATGCTGGGCAGCGCTTGCATCGAACCGGTTTAGCCATGCAACACATTGCACTGGTCGATTGCAACAATTTTTACGTCAGCTGCGAGCGGATTTTTCGGCCCGATTTGAACCAGGTGCCGGTGGTGGTGCTGTCCAACAACGACGGCTGCGTGGTCTCGCGCTCCAACGAAGCCAAAGCGCTCGGTGTGCGCATGGGCCAGCCCTGGTTTGAGTGCAAAGCCTTGGCCGAAGAACACGGCATCCTGGCCTTGAGCAGCAACTACGCCTTGTATGCCGACATGTCCAACCGCGTGATGCAAATCCTGAGCACGTATTCACCGCGGACCGAGGTCTATTCGATTGACGAATGCTTTGTCGATTTGACCGGCATGCCCCATCTGCGTGAAGTGAGCTACGCTATGCGCGAGCGCGTGGGTATGTGGACCGGCATGCCGGTGTGCGTGGGCATCGGGTCCACCAAAACCTTGTCCAAATTGGCCAACCATGTAGCCAAAAAACACCCTCGCTCAAAAGGTGTTTTCAACTACAACGCGCTCACCGACGCGCAAAAAACAAAGCTGCTGACCCAATTGCCGGTGAGCGAGGTCTGGGGCGTGGGCCGCAAACTCACCCAGCGCTTGGCGGCGCACGGCATCGCCACCGTGCAAGACCTGCGCGTGGCCCACACGCCGACGCTGCGGGCCGAGTTTGGGGTGGTCATTGAAAAAACCCAGCGCGAGTTGCAAGAAGTCGCCTGCATTGATTTTCAGCAAGAGGTGCCGGACAAGCAGCAAATCATCTCCAGCCGCTCCTTTGGCAGCCCGGTGACCGCGTTGCCGGTATTGAAAGACGCGCTGTCTTTGTTTGTGGCCAACGCTTGCGCCAAGCTGCGCAGACAAAACAGCCAAGCGGCCCTGATCCAAGTGTTTTTGCAAACCAACCGTTTTCGCAAAGACCAGCCGCAATACATGCCTTGCCTGGCCGTACCGCTGCCGCGCCCCACGCACGACACACTGGAAGTCAACCGCTGGGCCGACGCCCTGTGCGAGCGCATGTACAAACCCGACTACGCCTACAAAAAAGCCGGCATTGTGCTCAGCGAGATCAGCCCCGTCACCCACCACCAGGCCGACTGGATCGAGCCCGAGATGCTCAGCAACGACAAACTCATGCAAGCGCTGGACGGACTCAATCAACGCTTTGGCCGAGGCGCCGTCACGGTGTCAACCCAAGGGGCTTACAAGGCGTGGCAGATGAAGCAAGAGCGCAAATCACCGGACTACACCATCTGCTGGGAGGAGGTGCCGGTGGTGTGAGCCCGGCCTGTGCCTCTGGCTCTTGCAGGACGGGTCCAAGGCAAAAAAGCCCGCATTGGGCGGGCTTTTTCAGGATTGACGGGACGCAGGTCCCGTGCATGGCCGCGCTATTGAATTAACCGCGGTTGGCGGGGACGTCGCGGCGGGGTGAGCCCGTGAACAACTGGCGTGGGCGGCCGATTTTGTATTCGGGGTCACTGATCATTTCGTTCAGTTGGGCAATCCAGCCGACGGTGCGGGCCAGGGCAAACACGCCGGTGAACAGGTTCACCGGGATGCCAATAGCACGTTGCACGATGCCGGAATAGAAGTCCACGTTGGGGTAGAGCTTGCGGCTGACAAAATAGTCGTCTTCCAGGGCAATCTTCTCGACTTCCTTGGCCAACTTGAACAGCGGGTCGTTTTCCAAGCCCAGCTCGGCCAGCACTTCGTTGCAAGTTTCTTGCATGAGTTTGGCGCGCGGATCGTAGTTTTTGTAAACGCGGTGACCGAAACCCATCAGCTTGACGCCCGAGTTCTTGTCTTTCACCTGGCTCATGAATTCGCCCACTTTGGAGATGCCACCCATTTTCTGGATGTCCTCGAGCATGTTCAGGCAAGCTTCGTTGGCACCGCCGTGGGCAGGGCCCCACAGGCACGCCACACCGGCAGCGATGGCCGCGAAGGGGTTGGTGCCGGACGAGCCGCACAAACGCACGGTGGAAGTCGACGCATTCTGCTCGTGGTCAGCGTGCAGCGTGAAAATGCGGTCCATGGCGCGTTCCAGGACCGGGTTGACCACATACTCTTCGCAGGGCACGCCAAACATCATGCGCAGGAAATTGCCCGAATAGGTCAGGTTGTTCTGAGGGTACATGAAGGGCTGGCCGACACCGTATTTGTAGGCCATGGACACCAGAGTGGGCATCTTGGCAATCAAACGGATGGCTGCAATTTCACGGTGTTCAGGGTTGTTGATGTCGGTGCTGTCGTGGTAGAAGGCCGACAAAGCGCCGACCAAACCTGTCAAGACGGCCATGGGGTGCGCATCACGGCGAAAGCCCCGCAGGAAGAACTGCATTTGCTCATTCACCATGGTGTGGTTATTCACCAGTTTGTGAAAGTCATGGCTTTCCTTGGCATTGGGCAACTCGCCTTTGAGCAAGACGTGGCACGTGTCCAAGTAGTCAATGCTGTTGGCCAGTTGTTCGATGGGGTAGCCGCGATAAAGCAGCTCGCCCTTGTCACCGTCGATGTAAGTGATGGCCGACTGGCAGGACGCCGTGGACAAAAAGCCCGGGTCGTAGGTGAACATGCCGGTTTGCGCATACAGCTTACGGATGTCGATGACGTCCGGCCCGATATTGCCTTGGTAAACGGGCATTTCCACGCTGGGGCTGCCGTTACTGAACGACAGAGTGGCTTTGTTGTCAGCAAGTTTCATGGTTAATTTCCTCAAAGATCAATTCAAATGGCTGCCGGCCTTCAAACCAACAGCATCTCCAGCACTTCACACACTTCGGGACTTGCCATCTCAGGCGAAAGGGTTTTGCGCTTGAGAAACAAATCCAACAAATCGTTGTCTGCTAAATCCATCAAAGCATACACGCCACGGGCATGACCTACTGTCAAGCGGGCGGCATGTCGGGCAAAAAATCGTTGGATGAACAAATCGTTTTCAAGCAGACCGCGGCGAGTTCGCCAACGCAGTTTGCTCAGAGCACGCTCACTCAACGGTGCCTGGGCATCCAGGCCGTCGAGTTGGGCGTCACCCACGATGTAGGGGGAATCAAACACAGGATCAGATGGCGCGACGGACCATCATTTCTTTGATCTTACCGATGGCCTTGGTGGGGTTCAAACCCTTGGGGCACACGTCGACGCAGTTCATGATGGTGTGGCAACGGAACAGACGGTAAGGATCTTCCAGGTTGTCCAGTCGACCTGCAGTGTCTTGATCGCGGCTGTCGGCAATGAAGCGATAGGCTTGCAACAAACCGGCAGGTCCCACGAACTTGTCGGGGTTCCACCAGAAGCTGGGGCAGGCGGTTGAGCAGCTGGCGCACAAGATGCATTCGTACAAGCCGTTCAACTCGTCGCGCTCTTCAGGCGACTGCAGGCGCTCTTTTTCGGGCGGCTGGGTGTCGTTGACGAGGTAAGGCTTGATGGAGTGGTATTGCTTGAAAAACTGCGTCATGTCCACGATCACATCGCGCACCACAGGCAGACCTGGCAGCGGTTTGAGCACAATCGTGCCCTTCAGGGTGTTCATGTTGGTCAAGCAGGCCAGACCGTTTTTGCCGTTGATGTTCATCGCATCGGAGCCGCAAACGCCTTCGCGGCACGAACGGCGGAATGAAATCGAAGGGTCGACCGCTTTGAGCTTCATCAAAGCATCGAGCAGCATGCGCTCATGGCCATCGAGTTCGACCTCGATGGTCTGCATGTAAGGCTTGGCATCTACGTCGGGGTTGTAACGGTAGATTTGAAACGTGCGTTTTGTCATGGTGTTCGCCTGATCAGAAAGTACGGGTCTGGAGCGGGATGCTCTCAACAGTCAATGGCTTCATTTGCACCGGCTTGTAAGTCAGCTGGTTGCCTTCTTTGTGCCACAGCGTGTGCTTGTGCCAGTCTTGGTCATTGCGGCCATTGGGGTGCGCGGGGGTGTCGCCATAGTCGTTCACGGTGTGCGCGCCGCGGCTCTCCTGGCGGGCTGCAGCGGACACGATGGTGGATTGCGCGGCTTCAATCAGATTTTCGACTTCCAGGGCTTCGATGCGAGCCGTGTTGAACACCATCGACTTGTCTTTCAGACCGATCTTGCCTACGCGCTCACGCAGTTCAGCCAATTTGGTCACGCCTTCGTCCATCATGGCCTGCGTGCGGAACACGCTGGCATGCTGTTGCATGGCATCGCGGATGTCGTTGGCCACGTCCTGAGCGTACTCGCCGTCGGCCACGGTTTCGAGGCGGTTCAGGCGCTCCAAAGACGTGTCGGCGGCAGTTTCAGGCAGGGGCTTGTGGGTTTTGACTTTGCTGTGGAAGTCCACAATGTGGTTGCCCGCAGCGCGGCCAAACACCAACAAGTCAAGCAAAGAGTTGGTGCCCAAGCGGTTGGCGCCGTGCACCGACACGCAAGAGCATTCGCCCACTGCATACAAACCATTGACCACCACGCTTTCATTGTTGGCGTTTTGCGTGACCACTTGGCCATGGATGTTGGTCGGGATGCCGCCCATTTGGTAATGGATGGTCGGGATCACGGGGATCGGCTCTTTGGTGATGTCGACGTTGGCAAAGTTGTGGCCAATTTCGAACACCGAAGGCAAACGCTTCATGATGGTCTCAGCGCCCAAGTGGGTCATGTCCAGGTTGATGTAGTCCTTGTTGGGACCACAGCCGCGACCTTCTTTGATTTCTTGGTCCATGCAGCGTGACACGTAGTCGCGTGGCGCCAAGTCTTTGTAGGCGGGGGCATAACGCTCCATGAAGCGCTCGCCGTTTGAATTGCGCAAGATAGCGCCTTCGCCGCGGCAGCCTTCGGTCAACAACACGCCTGCACCGGCCACGCCGGTGGGGTGGAATTGCCAAAATTCCATGTCTTCAAGTGGGATGCCAGCGCGGGCCGCCATGCCGAGGCCGTCGCCGGTGTTGATGAACGCGTTGGTAGAGGCCGCAAAAATACGGCCTGCACCGCCGGTGGCCAGCATGGTGGTTTTGGCTTCGAGCATGTACAGCTCTCCGGTTTCCATCTCGAGGGCGGTGACACCAAGCACGTCGCCATCGGCGTCACGGACCAAGTCGAGCGCCATCCATTCCACAAAGAAAGTGGTTTTAGCGGCCACGTTTTGTTGGTACAGGGTGTGCAGCATGGCGTGACCGGTGCGGTCAGCGGCAGCGCATGCACGTTCCACTGCTTTTTCACCGTAGTTGGCGGTGTGGCCGCCGAAGGGGCGCTGGTAAATGGTGCCATCGGGGTTGCGGTCGAAAGGCATGCCCATGTGCTCCAAGTCGTACACGACTTTGGGGGCTTCACGGCACATGTATTCGATCGCGTCTTGGTCGCCGAGCCAGTCTGAGCCTTTGACGGTGTCGTAAAAGTGGTAATGCCAGTTGTCTTCGTTCATGTTGCCCAGGGAAGCACCAATGCCGCCTTGCGCTGCCACGGTGTGTGAACGCGTTGGGAACACTTTCGAGAGAACGGCCACATTCAGCCCTGCGCGAGCGAGTTGCAAGGAAGCGCGCATGCCGGAGCCGCCGGCGCCGACGATGACCACGTCAAATTTGCGTTTAGCGATCTTTTCTTTGGTATATGTCATGGTGAATATCTATTTGAAACAGGGACGACGCGATAGGAACGGTCAAAGGCGCCACAACACTTGAATGGCCCAGCCAGCACAGCCGACCAGCCAGACGATCGAAGCAATGTGCAGACCCAAGCGGACACCCACGGGCTTGATGTAATCCATCCAAATGTCCCGGATACCCACCCACACATGCATGAGCATGGCCAAAATCACACAAAAAGTCAGCACTTTCATCCACTGGGCGGCAAAAATGCCAGCCCATTGTTCATAGCCAATCGGGCCGGAGGTCAATATCACTTGGGCCAGAACAATGACGGTAAACAGTGCCATCAACAGGGCTGTTACGCGTTGCGCCAGCCAGTCGCGGAAACCATAACCAGCACCTGTGACGATGCGTTTGGAGCCGTAATTCACAGAGGACATAGGTCTTTTCTTTCTCAGTAATTAGTACAGGCCGAACAGCTTGGCGCCCAGCACCAGCGTGAGGGCGACGCTGAGTGACAGGGTGACCAACGCAGATGATTTGCCAAATTCCTTGCCGACAGCGTGATTGGCATCCATGTACAAATGGCGAAGTCCTGCGATGAAGTGGTGCAGGTAAGCCCAGATCAAGGCCAAGGCCACCAGCTTGATTGTCCAGCCGGGCAGAAAGCCGAAGCCGACAGTGAAGATGGCGGTGAATTTGGCGTAAGAAAACTCGGAGGTGATCGAGTTGTCGAACATCCAAATGATGAAAGGCATCAACACAAACATCAGTGCGCCGCTGACGCGGTGCAAAATGGAAACCCAGCCTGCTGCCGGCAAGCGGTAAGACGGAAGGTCTGTCAGGGCATTGATATTGCGAAATTCTGGCCGCTTGCGGGCGAGTTCAGTCATATTTTTTCCTGTGAGGTAACGCTGTTGTGGCTTGAAAAGAAATGAACAGTCGGATTCTATTGCAATGCAGCAAACTGACGCGGGCATTTCACCTTTTCCGACATGAACTCACAAAATTTCAGGAGTGATCAATTGAGTTTGTTGTGGTAGAAATGAGTGTCGGTGCGGTAAAGGCCTCGGCGCAGCTCCATGGGCGCATCCTTGTAGGTAAAAGCTACGCGCTCAACGCTCAGAAGGGGCGTCCCAAGCTTGACTTTGAGCAATTCGCATTGCTGTGCATCCGGTGTTATCGCCCGAATTTTCTCTTCTGCGCGAACCATGCGAACACCAAATTGCATCTCAAACAGCGCATACATCGGGCCACGGTAATCCGTCAAATGCTCTGAAGTGAGGCCTTTGAAAGGGCCTCCTGGCAGCCATAAGTCTTCCAAAATAGTGGGCGTGCCTGCAAACGAGAGGACCCGCCGCACTTGCAGAACGGCGTCGCCTGAGCGTAAAGCCAGCGCTCTTGCAACTTCTGCGCTGGCCCGCAAGCGTTTGCAATCAATGATGTCCCGCTGCGCCGGGCCCTCGCTGTTCACATCCCCGTTGTCCGGTTGTAATTTGAGAAAACGGTATTGCACATTTTGTTCTGAGTGGGTGGCGACAAAAGTACCTTTGCCTTGACGGCGCACAAGCAGATGGTCTGAAGCCAATTCGTCTATGGCTTTGCGAACCGTGCCTTGACTCACCTTGAAGCGGGCTGCCAAATCATTTTCACTGGGAATGACTTCGCCCGGTTTCCATTCCCCAGACTGCAGACTTTGCAATATCAGACCTTTGATTTGCTGATAGAGAGGGCTGAAGGCCGGCGTCAAGGAAAAAGTCTCTTGCGAGCCTGAAAAAATCTCAACGTTGGAAAGCGAAGTGTTCATGAACGGGTTTTTCGTCGGGCAAGCCAATCCCGAGCAGGGTGAGATGAAAGCGTCGTCATCTTATCTTATATAAGACATAAGACAAATTGACGAATTGGAATTTTCGCGGGTACACTCGAAAGTTGACTGCAGTGCGCAAATTAATTCTTTTGCGCTTTGGGCCGAATTGCCGGACAGCCCCGCCCAGAGCCCGATTGGGGCTGCGATACCTCTTTCACAACACATCTGGAGTTCACACCATGAGCAAAAAACCTGTTCGCGTTGCCGTCACCGGCGCTGCTGGCCAAATTGGATACGCATTGTTGTTCCGCATCGCCTCCGGCGAAATGTTGGGCAAAGACCAGCCCGTCATCCTGCAATTGCTGGAAGTGCCCGTCGAAGGCCCGCAAAAAGCGCTCAAAGGCGTGATGATGGAATTGGAAGACTGCGCGTTCCCATTGTTGGTCGGCATGGAAGCCCACGGCGACCCGATGACCGCATTCAAAGACGTCGACTATGCCTTGCTGGTCGGTTCGCGTCCACGCGGACCCGGCATGGAGCGCGCTGAATTGCTGGCCATCAACGGCGCCATCTTCACGGCTCAAGGCAAGGCCTTGAACGCTGTGGCTTCCCGCGACGTGAAGGTGCTGGTTGTGGGCAACCCTGCCAACACCAACGCTTACATCGCCATGAAGGCCGCGCCTGATCTCAAGCCCAGCAACTTCACTGCCATGCTGCGTTTGGACCACAACCGCGCCCTGTCGCAAATCGCTGCCAAGACTGGCAAAGCCGTGGCCGACATCGAGAATCTGTGCGTCTGGGGCAACCACTCGCCCACCATGTACGCCGACTACCGTTTCGCCACCATCCAGGGCGAATCGGTCAAAGACATGATCAACGACCAAGAGTGGAACGCCAACGTGTTCTTGCCTACCGTGGGCAAGCGCGGCGCGGCCATCATCGAAGCCCGTGGTTTGTCTTCGGCCGCATCGGCAGCCAACGCGGCCATCGACCACATGCGCGACTGGGCCCTGGGCACCAACGGCAAGTGGGTCACCATGGGTATCCCATCGCAAGGCTGGTACGGCATTCCTAAAGATGTCATGTTCGGTTTCCCTGTCACCTGCGAAAACGGCGAATACAAAGTCGTTGAAGGTCTGGAAATCGACGCCTTCAGCCAAGGCTGTATCGACAAGACCCTGAAAGAGCTGACCGACGAGCAAGCTGGCGTGGCCCACTTGATCTGACAGGACTTGAGCGTGTCCGTGCACCCCAGAGACGTTTTGCTCGGCGCCCAAGCGGGCGCTGTGCAACTGCCCGTGTGTGATCATTACAGTGGCGTGGAGGTGCGGATGCGCAAGAGCTTGCAATTGCAAGCTGAGATGACACAAGAGTTCGGGACTTGCGTCTTTGACGTTTCATTGGACTGTGAAGATGGCGCCCCCGTGGGCGGCGAAGCTGAGCATGCGGAGTTGGTGATTCACCTGGCTTTAAACGCTGCGCCCGAGGCCCGAGTGGCTGTGCGGGTGCATCCTGTCGATCACCCCAGTTTCGAGGCGGACATGGCGGCCATTGCTGGCAAGGCTGGGCACCGGCTGACCCACATCATGGTGCCCAAGGTGGAGTCTGTTGCGGATCTGATTCGCGCCGAACAAGCCTTGCACCATGCTGGTGCGACCGATTTGCCCTTGCATGTGTTGATTGAATCACCCGCAGCCGTCCATCGGGCTTTTGAAATTGCCGCACACCCGCGGGTGCAGTCCATTGGTTTTGGTGTGATGGACTTTGTCTCAGCCCATGGCGGCGCCATTCCTTCGGAGGGCATGTCCTCCGAAGGCCAGTTTGCGCACCCCTTGGTGCTGCGTGCAAAGCTTGAAATTGCCAGTGCCTGCCATGCTTTTGGCAAAGTGCCGTCGCATTGCGTGGTCACTGAATTCAATGATGTACGAGCCATTCAGATGGCCGCTGAACGCGCCGCTCGGGAGCTGGGATACACCCGGATGTGGAGTATTCATCCGGCGCAAATACGACCTATCTTGGAGGCCATGGCCCCCAAGGCGCAAGAAATCGATTTGGCCAGTGACATCATTGCCGCAGCACAAGCCGCCGATTGGGCTCCCATCAGTCATGGGGGCCAACTGCATGACCGTGCCAGTTACCGTTATTTCTGGCAGGTTATCGAACGTGCACATCGAACAGGGCGTGAATTGCGCCCTGAGATGAAAATGTATTTTCAGCTGCATTGAGTTGCATCGCATGCGAAAGTGTCCCCCATGAAAACAAACCCATTGGCTTTCTTGCTGTGTATCTCTTTCTTTTCATGCGTTTGGGCGCAGACGCCTGCGAAGGCCGTTAAAGCGGTTGCGACATCTGCCAAACCCACCTCAAAGCAGCCTGTGCCTGATGAACCCGCATCACCCGAAGCCCTGGGCATCGCGCAGCGCGTGCACTTGGGTCCTATGCCTTGTGAGTTGGGAGCAACAGTTCACTTGAGCAATGACCCGGCAGCGCCGGGCTATTTTCATGTGAGTGGCAAAGGTTTTCGCTATCGGATGAAACCCGTATCGACCACCACGGGTGCCATTCGGCTTGAAGATCCCAAAGCGGGCGCTGTTTGGTTGCAATTGGCCAACAAATCGATGCTGATGGACCAAAAAAATGGCCGCCGTGTGGCCGATGAATGCGCTCACCCTGACCAAGTCGCTTTTGCCAAGGACATGGTCAACAACCCGCCCCCTGCTTTGATCGACACGACAGGCATGGGCCGCTGACCTTGCCAATCCATTTTTATTTTCACTTTGACCGACAGGAGTAAACCATGTTGAAAGCCTACCGAGACCACGCCGCACAACGCGCTGCATTGGGTATCCCACCTTTGCCTTTGGATGCCAAGCAAACGGCTGAGTTGATCGAGTTGATCAAATCACCACCGGCAGGTGAAGACGCCTTCTTGATGGATTTGCTGACCCACCGCGTCCCCCCGGGCGTGGACGATGCGGCCAAAGTCAAAGCTTCTTTCCTGGCGGCAGTGGCCCATGGCGAAATCACCGTGCCCTTGGTCTCCAAAGCCAAGGCCACCGAGTTGCTCGGCACGATGGTGGGCGGCTACAACGTCAAACCGCTGATCGATTTGCTGGACAACGCCGAAGTGGCAGGTATTGCAGCCGACGCCTTGAAAAAGACTTTGTTGATGTTCGACTTCTTCCATGACGTCGCCGAAAAAGCCAAGGCGGGCAACGGCCATGCCAAGGCCGTGATCCAAAGCTGGGCCGATGCAGACTGGTTCACTTCGCGTCCTGAAGTTGAAAAGAAAATCACCATCACCGTGTTCAAGGTGCCGGGTGAAACCAATACCGATGACCTCTCACCCGCACCCGATGCCTGGAGCCGCCCAGACATTCCTTTGCACTACTTGGCGATGTTGAAAAACACCCGCGAAGGTGCACCCTTTAAGCCTGAGGAAGATGGCAAGCGCGGCCCCATGGCGATGATCGAAGAGCTCAAGAAAAAAGGCAACTTGGTGTCTTATGTGGGCGATGTGGTCGGCACAGGTTCCTCACGCAAGTCGGCCACCAACAGCATCATTTGGGGCTTTGGCGAAGACATTCCGTTTGTGCCCAACAAGCGTTTCGGTGGTGTGACCTTGGGCGGCAAAATTGCCCCCATCTTCTTCAACACCCAAGAAGACTCTGGGGCTTTGCCCATCGAAGTGGATGTGACCGCCCTGAACATGGGTGATGTGGTTGACGTCTTGCCCTATGACGGCAAGATCGTGCGCAATGGCGAAACTGTGACCACCTTCCAACTCAAGAGCGATGTGCTGTTTGACGAAGTGCGTGCCGGTGGCCGTATCAACCTGATCATCGGTCGCAGCCTGACCGCCAAGGCGCGTGATTTCTTGGGTCTGCCCGTGTCGACTGTGTTCCGTTTGCCCACCGCGCCCATCATCACCAAGGCCGGTTTCACGCTGGCGCAAAAGATGGTCGGCCGTGCCGTGGGTTTGCCAGAAGGCCAAGGCGTTCGCCCTGGTACTTATTGCGAGCCCAAGATGACCACCGTGGGTTCTCAAGACACCACGGGCCCAATGACACGCGACGAATTGAAAGACTTGGCTTGCTTGGGCTTCTCGGCTGACATGGTCATGCAATCGTTCTGCCACACAGCGGCTTACCCCAAGCAAGTCGACGTGAAGATGCACCACGACCTGCCTTCGTTCATCAGCAATCGCGGCGGCGTGTCCTTGCATCCCGGTGACGGCATCATCCACAGCTGGTTGAACCGCTTGTTGCTGCCTGACACCGTGGGCACCGGTGGCGATTCGCACACCCGTTTCCCGATCGGTATTTCTTTTCCAGCCGGCTCCGGTTTGGTGGCTTTTGGCGCTGCCACGGGCGTGATGCCTTTGGACATGCCCGAGTCGATTCTTGTGCGTTTCAAAGGCCAGATGCAGCCGGGCATCACCTTGCGTGATCTGGTGCATGCCATTCCTCTTTACGCCATCAAGCAAGGTTTGTTGACTGTGGCCAAGGCCGGCAAGATCAATGAATTCTCGGGTCGCATTTTGGAAATCGAAGGCCTGCCAGACCTGAAAGTCGAGCAAGCCTTTGAATTGTCCGATGCCTCAGCTGAGCGTTCTGCTGCGGGTTGCACCGTCAAGCTCAACCCCGAGCCGGTCAAGGAATACCTCAACAGCAACATCACCCTGATGAAGAACATGATCGCTCAGGGTTACAGCGACAAGCGTGCGCTGGAGCGCCGCATCAAGGCTGTGGAGGCCTGGTTGGCCAAGCCCAACCTGCTCGAAGCCGACCAGGACGCCGAATACGCGCACGTCATTGAAATTGACATGAGCGAGCTCAAAGAGCCGGTGGTCTGCTGCCCCAATGATCCCGATGATGCCAAGCTGTTGTCCGAAGTGGCCGGCCAGAAGATCGATGAAGTGTTCATCGGCTCGTGCATGACCAATATCGGTCACTTCCGCGCTGCCTCCAAGCTGCTCGAAGGCAAGCGTGACATCCCGGTCAAACTGTGGATCGCGCCACCGACCAAGATGGACGCTGCCGAGCTGACCAAAGAGGGTCACTACGGCGTCTTCGGTGCGGCCGGTGCGCGCACCGAAATGCCAGGCTGCTCTTTGTGCATGGGCAACCAGGCGCAAGTGCGCGAAGGGGCCACGGTCATGTCCACATCGACCCGCAACTTCCCGAACCGATTGGGTAAAAATACCAACGTTTATTTGGGTTCTTCCGAGCTGGCCGCCATTTGTTCCAAGTTAGGCCGCATCCCCACCGCCGCTGAATATGCAGCCGACATGGGTGTCATCAACGCCGACAGCACAGAGATCTACAAGTACATGAACTTCGATCAGATCGAAGAGTACGTGGACGTGGCCAAAGGCGTTGCGGCCTGAGGCGTCGCAGCCTGATGCCCGCCCTCTAGCAACTGAGTTCTCGGATTGAACCGCCTGCAGCCCCTGTTGATCGCAGGGGGAGGCATTGGCGGTTTGGCCGCGGCCTGGCGTTGCGCTGGCGCAGGTTTGCCGGTGGAGGTGGTCGAGCGCGCGCCCGCCTTCAGTGAGGTGGGTGCAGGCATTCAGATCGGACCGAACGTCACCCGCTTGTTGGCAGTCTGGGGTTTGGAAAAGGCCTTGAAGCAGGTGGCCGCTTATCCACCCAAATTGCTGCTTCGACAAGCGGATACAGGGGCTCCCACAGGGCAGTTGCAACTCGGAGCGCAGGCCTTGGCGCGTTACGGTGCCCCTTATGCCACGGTCCATCGCGCCGATTTGCACGCATTGTTTTTAAATGCTTTGAGGGCGCAAGGCCAGGCGCAACTGCGCGTGAACTGCAGCTTCAACCACTACACCGAAGACGCTGATGGTTTGACAGTGCATTGTGACGATGGGCACAGCCAGCGCGCCTGCGCCTTGGTGGGGGCAGATGGTTTGTGGAGCCGTGTGCGGGCCCTCATGCTGGACGACGGTCCGCCGCGCTTGACCGGCCATCTGGCTTACCGCGCCATGGTGGTGCAAGCCGATTTGCCGGAGGCTTTGCGCAGCCAGAACGTCACGGTATGGATGGGGCCGCACCTGCATGTGGTGCAGTACCCGGTGCGTTGCGGAGAATTACTTAACCTGGTGGTCGTTGTGAATGGGCCTGCGCCGCAAGACATGCCTGGTTGGGACCACGCGGCCAATGCCATCGATCTGCAACGTGCATTGTGCGATGTGTGTTCGCCACTGCGAGCCCTCATGGAGGCAGTACCCGCCTGGCGTTTGTGGCCGCTGTCCGATCGATCACCTTTGCAAGGTGCGCACCAACAAGCCCAACGGCGGGTGGCACTTCTGGGTGATGCAGCGCACCCCATGCGACCCTTCTTGGCGCAAGGTGCAGGCATGGCGATTGAAGATGCCGATGCGTTGGGCCGGCATCTCGCACTGCCCGGCTCCGATGTGGTGACCAAGCTGTCGGGCTATGCGCAGGCCCGATGGCAACGCAATGCAAGAGTGCAAGCGCGTGCCATCCGCAATGGGCAAATCTTCCATGCCACCGGCTGGATGCGATGGGGTCGTGACTTCTCAACCCGATTGTGGGGTGAAGGCCTGCTGGACATGCCTTGGCTTTATCAGGGATCCTAGAGACCGGCCGCTCAGGCCTTCAGGGGAAGAAAATTCATGCAGCGACAATTTGCATGCCAGGCCGGCGGGCATGGTCTGGACGAAAACCAGCAAAAATCCATTGCAGGTTCTATACCGCACAGACCCCGTCACGATTAAATCTGATCCTCAAGTCTGCGAAGGGTAGCCATCCCTTTCGCTTACACAACGGTTCACATACATGCAAGGCGCACCATGACTCAAGATTCAAGCCAGCATTCGGAACTGAAAAAAACGCTTCCAGGAGATGCCATTGAGATGAGCGGCACAGTTTCCAAATTCTTGTACAACGCCCACGGCGATTGCGACGGGCTGATTCTCGACGGGGACAAGCAGATTCACTTTCCGCCTCATTTGTCCGTGGAGGTTCTGAGAAGCATGAAAGTCTGGGACAAAATTCAAGTTCACGGCAGGAAGCTGGCGGCTATTGGTCTGACCATTGCCGCTTCGATCACCTTGCCGAGCGGAACCCGCATTGTGGACAACGGACCGCCGGGCAAGCATTGAGGCCGTTAGTTTGAAGATGCCACGCTACTGACCCGCTCCATTCGCAAACCCCGTGGGGTCCGGTGCCAAAGCATCAAGACAATGGCGGCAAACCGTGTCGGTGGCGGGCTCTTGCGCAGGCTTCGCTGCCTTCTGCAAATTCACGGCAAGGTGAGGGGCGCCATTCGTAAATGCCGCAAATGGCCTTCACGCCCGTCTCGCCGCAGAGCGCCCCGCAGCGCGGCGGGCTGTGGTCGGTGCCCCGCATTCGGCAGGGGCTCTCGGTGATGGGTGAGGCCAGCCCGGTGGGTACATTCCCGCCGCCTTCTTGGTACTCATAAACTGAAAAATCCACCCGAAAGCTCACGCAGCAAGCGCCGCAGGTGGTGCAGTTGGACATGGTGTGTGATGTTCAGATGGACCGAGGATCAAGTCCGCGGTGACAGATCAGGATTGGACGCGGCCGAGCAGCAGAAACTCCATCAAGGCCTTTTGGGCATGCAGACGGTTTTCGGCTTCGTCCCAGACCACCGACTGTGGACCATCAATGACTTCGGCGCTGACTTCTTCGCCGCGGTGGGCGGGCAGACAGTGCATGAACAGCGCATCGGGCTTGGCCATGCGCATCATGTCTTCATCAACACACCAGTTGGCAAAGGCTTGTTTGCGGGCTTCGTTCTCGGCTTCATAGCCCATGCTGGTCCACACATCGGTGGTGACCAAGTCAGCGCCGCGGCAGGCCTCATGCGGGTCGGCAAAAATTTTGTAATTTGCGGTGCCGCGCAAACCGGCCACGACTGGGTCCACTTCATAACCACTGGGCGTGCTCAGGTGCACCGTGAAACCCAGCAACTCAGCAGCTTGCAGCCAGGTGTTGGCCATGTTGTTGCCGTCACCTACCCAAGCCACGACCTTGCCTTGGAGACAGTCCAGGGGCTTACCTTCGGTTCCACGTGAGCCTCGGTGCTCGATGTAAGTGAACAGGTCTGCCAGGATCTGGCAGGGGTGAAACTCATTCGTGAGGCCGTTGATGATCGGCACGCGCGAATGCGCGGCAAAGCGCTCAATCTTGTCTTGGCCGTAGGTGCGGATCATCACCAAGTCGGTCATGCGGCTGATCACGCGGGCGCTGTCTTCAATCGGTTCGGCGCGACCCAGTTGGCTGTCGCCCGTGGTCAGGTGTACCACCGAGCCGCCCAGTTGGTACATGCCTGCTTCAAAGCTCACGCGTGTGCGGGTACTGGCCTTTTCAAAAATCATGGCCAGCGTGCGGTCGGCCAGCGGGTGGTACTTTTCGTAGGCCTTGAATTTGCGCTTGATCTCAGCGGCACGCGCAAACAGGTGCGCATACTCGTCAGCGCTGAGGTCTGTGAATTGCAAGTAGTGCCGCACCGGCGCTGCGGATGTCAGGCTCATGTTGGTTCTGCCAAAAACGCCTTGATCAGCGGCAAGAGGATGGCCAGCACCTCGTCCGCTTCGGCGGTGGTCATGATCAGGGGCGGCAAGAGGCGCACCACGGTGTCGGCGGTCACGTTGATGATCAGGCCCGCGTCGGCAGCTTGCTTGAGCAGCACACCGCAGGGGCGATCGAATTCGATGCCGATCATCAGGCCTTGGCCACGGATCTCCTTGACGCCCTGGAGGCCGCCCAGTGCGGCGGTCAGCTGGTCATGAAAGTGGGCGCCCAGGCGGGCGGCATTGCCCAGCAGGTCGTCTTTTTCCATGATGCGGATGGTTTCCACACCGGCGCGCATGGCCAGCGGGTTGCCACCAAAGGTGGTGCCGTGGTTGCCGGGCTGGAAGATGTTGGCGGCCTTGGGGCCGGCCACCACTGCGCCAATCGGCACGCCCGAGCCCAGGCCCTTGGCCAGGGGCATGACGTCTGGCAATATGCCCGCCCACTGGTGGGCAAACCATTTGCCGGTGCGGCCAATGCCGCACTGCACTTCGTCGATCATCAAGAGCCAGTCCTGCTGGTCGCACAGGGCGCGCACTTCGCGCAGGTAGTCGGCGCGCATGGGGTTGATGCCGCCTTCACCCTGGATGGTTTCAAAGAACACGGCCACCACATCGGGGTCGTTCAAGGTGGCTTTTTTCAGGGCCTCGATGTCGTTGAGGGGCACGCGTACAAAGCCTTCGAGCATGGGGCCAAAGCCCTGCTGCAGTTTCACGTTGGCCGTGGCGCTGAGTGTGGCGATGCTGCGGCCGTGGAAGGCTTTTTCGTAGACGACGATCTTGGGGTGGGTGATGCCCTTGTCATGGCCAAATTTGCGAGCGAGCTTGATGGCCGCTTCGTTGGCCTCCAGACCCGAGTTGCAAAAGAACACATTCGTCATGCCCGACAACTCGACCAGCTTGGCCGCCAGCACTTCGGCATTGGGCACATGGAAATAGTTGCAGGTGTGGATGATCTTGCCGATCTGGTCCTGCAGTGCGGGGGCAAACTCCGGGTGGTTGTGGCCTAGGGTGTTCACGGCAATACCGGCCAATGCGTCGAGGTACTCCTTGCCATTGACGTCCCAGACTCGGCAACCCTGGCCATGGCTGAGTGCGATCGGCAGTCGGCCATAGGTGTTCATGGTGTGCGGTGAGGCGGCTTCAATGAAAGCGGACATGCGAATGGACTCCTCAAAAAAAATAGGCCCCAACGGGGCTGCTGAAGTGAGATTCTAGAGGTAATTGGGCGCAGTGCAGACTTTGATTTGACTTGCGCCATGAGCAGGCAGCGCCCTCTCAATCTGGGCAGCAGCCAGGTTTCAAGTCTTATATAAGATACAATTATTGTGCGATGCAGCAACGGGCGATCCCCGGCTCTGCGTTTTCTTTTGAAAGCACCTCTATCCGATGCTCCCCACCTCCTCCAAAGAAGTCTTTATTCAGGGCATTACCCTGGACGGAAAGACCTTTCGCCCCAGCGACTGGGCCGAAAGATTGGCCGGTGTGATGAGCCCCTTTCGTCCCGGTGGGGTGCAACCCGGCAGCCATTTGAGCTATTCACCTTGGTGCATTCCGACCACCATGGGCGGCACCAAATGTGTCGTGGTGAACCGGGATTTGCGCGATCACGAGCCCATGGCCTGGGATTTTGTGATGAATTTCGCCAAGGACAACCAACTGCAGGTCGCCGAAGTCTGTTTGTTGCCTGAACCGCCTTCAATTCCCTGAAACAGAGCCAACCACGAAAATAGCCTGACTGCCCTTGTGCACCAGCGTTTCACGGCATGGACACAACGATTTTGCCGACATGGTTGTTGGCTTGCATGCTGTCTTTGGCTTGGGCCAATTGTGAAAAAGGAAAGACCTGGTCAATGTAGGGCCGAATATCCCCACGCTCCATGGCCGGCCAGATATCTCGCATGAAGGCCGGAATGGCGGCAGCTTTTTGCAAAGCGCTGCGCAACTTGTTGGAAACACCAAACAAACGCAAGCGTTTCGCATGCAGAGCATGCAAGTCGAGAGGCGTATGGAGTAAGCCATCCACATAGCCCACCATGGCCAGTCGACCTTCAAATGCCAAACATCGGATATCTTCTGCAAACACCGACCCGCCGACGGTATTGACCACCAAACTCACACCCTGGCCTTGCGTCGCCTGCATGACGGCATCGTGAAAATCAGCTTGGCGTGTGTGCAGCGAAAGGCTTAAACCCTGGCCTTGGAGTTTGGCCAGTTTCTCGCTCGACCTCGAGGTGCCAATCACATGGGCACCGATGGCTTTGGCCATTTGCAAAGCGGCCACCCCGACGCCCGAGGTCACGCCATTGATGAGAACCCATTCACCGTTTTTCAATTGACCCTGCTCATGCACCGCATCGTAGGCGGTGAGGTAAGTCAAGGGCACGGCGGCTGCCTCGTGCCAATCCAAGGCATCGGGAATGGGCATGGCCTCGCGTTCTTCCATGACCGTGCGCACAGCAAAGGCACCCGGACAGCGGCCCATGACGCGCTGGCCTACTGCAAACTGTTTCACGTCGGCTCCGATTTCAAGCACCCTGCCAGCACCCTCGAGCCCCACGGGCTGCGGCACTGCGGACTTGCCATGCAAACCATGACCAACAATGAATTCACCCCGGTTCAAACTGGCTGCATGCATCTGAATGCGCATCTGAGTCGGACCCAGTGTGGGTTCGTCGCGTTCAACGAGCTCGACCACCGCTTGGTCTTGCACTGTTTTGATGACGTAGGCTTGCATGTCAGTCGACTTTGGCACCAGAAGCTTCTATCAGCTTGCTCCACATGGGCGCTTCGCGTTGGTTTTGCAGTCGAAATTCGTTGGGCGAATTGTTGGGCCAGGGGTCCATGCCTTGTGTGGCCAGTTTGTCCCGGATATCCTGGCGTTTCAGCACTTTCACTGCGGCTTCGAAAATCTTTTTCACATCTTCGGGGGGTGTTTTCATAGGCGCATACAGACCGAAGGCAAAGCTGATGTTGTAGTCAGGCAGGCCTGCTTCTTTCATGCCCATGATGTTGGGTATGGCCGCAGAACGCTCTTGTGTCGTGATGGCCAGGGGTCGAATGCGCCCGCCGCGCACCTGCGGAAGCACCACCGGCGATGTGCCGAAGATCACCTGCGTATCGCCCGCAATCAAGGACTGCACCGCGGGTGCGCCACCTTTGAAGGGAATATGCAGCATGTCCGTTTCTGCCACGCTGTTGAACAAAATGCCCGCCAAGTGCGGTGCAGAGCCGTTGCCGCTGGAGCCAAAGTTCAGTTTGTCGGGATTCTTTTTGGCGTAGGCAATCAACTCTTTGATGTTGTTGACGGGCAGGCTGCTGTTGACTGCAATGACCATCGGCCCATTGCCGAGCAAGGTGATCGGCTGAAAATCCTTCTCAATGTCATAAGGCAGTTTTTTGTAAAGCGCTTTGTTGATGTAAGGGTTGCTGCCCACCAGCAGGGTGTAACCATCGGGCGCTGATTTATTGACCACTTCACTGGCCAGGTTGCCAGCGGCCCCTGGCCGGTTGTCAATCACGGCCGTCTGCCCCAACTCGGTGGCAATCGCTTCACCGAGGGTGCGCGTCACAAAGTCACCCGAACCGCCAGGCGGGTAGCCCACCACGAACTTGATGGGTTTATGGGGATAAGGCTGCGCCACTGCCGCACAGGCTGCCAAAAGTCCTCCTGCCAACCACCACCATGTACGTGTTCGCATCGCGTGTCTCCTATTTACCTTGAAATTGAGGGGTTCTTTTTTCAGTGAAGGCTTTTCGGCCTTCTTTGTAATCTTCGCTGGTGAAGCAGGCGTCAACCATGGCTTGAACGCCTGAAAGATCACGCTCGTGTGGGTTCTTGCGAATTTCAAGCAAGGACCGCTTGGCGGCGGCCAAAGTCAAAGGTGCGTTTTCGCAGACCATTTGGAGATAGGCGCTTACCACTTCATCAAACGCATCCACCGGCGATACTTGTTTCAGCAAGCCAATGCGCAGGGCTTCGTCTGCACCAAAAATACGTGCGCTGAAAAACAAGTCGGCCGTATTGGCAGTGCCGACCACTTCAGTGAAGCGTTTCACGCCATCAAAAGCGTAGCCTAGGCCCAATCGACCCGCAGGCATGCGGAACTTGCTGTCTGCCGTGGCCATGCGCACATCGCAATTGAGTGCCAGCCCCAAGCCACCGCCCATGCAAATGCCGCGAATTTTGGCCAAGGTGGGTTTGGGGCAATCGAGCACAGCCGCGTAACCTGCTTGAGTGGCTTCGTTGTAATGGGTGCTGGCATCGCCATTGCGGTGCGTATTGAATTGCGAAATATCCGCGCCCGACACAAAGGCTTTTTCACCCGCGCCTTGCAAAACGATCAAACGCACTTGAGGATTGTCCACCAAGGCCTGCATGGCGATGGGCAGTGCGCACCACATTTCATAGTTCACCGCATTGAATTTGGCAGGGTTGTTGAAGGTCACATAGCCGACGTGACCTTCAACGTGATGGTCCAGTTGGCCTGCGGGTTGAGGGGCGTCGCTCATGGTCGGATTGCTTTCTTCAATTTAAATTACAAAAAAGGGTGTCACAGGAAAAACGCCATTCCACAAGCCCCAAAGTGCGTCGGGAAATGGGATTGGATTCATATGTACGGACAATATAAAGCTTGGCGCTTGAAAGTCAATCGACTTTGACGCTGATCAGGGTAAGTCAGGACTTGCCTGATTTCTTGCTGTTGTTTGTGGCTTGCAAGGACCACGCAGTGGTGAGCTTGAATCGGCTGGCAGCATAGAGATTAGACGACACGGCCAGGAGCCGGCCCTTGGCATCCAGATAGGACCGGCGCATATGCAGGGCAGGGCTGTTTTTGGGGACAGCCAACAGCTTGGCGGCGTTCAACGGCATCAGCGTGGCCTCTATGTCCTGTTTGACTTGTCCGATGGGTTGCTGGTGATCTTCTTCAAGCATTTTGAAAATGCTTTTATGCCGCCCGTGAAGCTGATGCGCTATCGACTCAAATTCAGGCCGCAGGTAAATCTGCGTGAATGAAATCGCAGTGGCTTTGTCCAGTGTGAAGCGTTGCGTGTTGAAGACAATCCAGAGTGAATCGCGCTCGCAGTCCAGGACTTGGGCCAAAGCCATGTCAGCTTTCATGCTGTGTTTTTCCAGCACTTCCAAGCGCGTGGCCTCGGTGTATTTGAACAACTCGTCCACGGTCCCCAAAGCGGCAATATAAGGTGCAGCCGCTTGCTTGGCGCAGACCACGGTGCCAAACCCGGCTCGCTTGGCAATCAGACCCCGCTCGGCCAAGGTGCGGGTGGCTTCACGCACGGTATGCCGGCTGACCTGGTAGCTGATGCCCAACTGCTCTTCAGTCGGAAAGATGCTGCCGACAGGGTAAATCCCTTTGGCAATGTCGTTTTCCAAGCGCTCACGCAAAATCAAATAGCGGGGTTTGGCGTCTGAAATTTTCGGCATGCCATCAGTTTACTGGCTTTGGTTGACATTGCGGACGAGGCATATGAGAATGTCCGTACATTTGATTTTTACCAGAATTTTCCGTCATGTCCAAGTCTTTCGCGCCGAATCCTGCAGCCGCCGTTCAACCTTTCGCAGGCTTGGTCGTGGTGGAACTCGGGCACAGCGTGGCAGCGCCATTTGCGGCGCATATTTTGAGTGAGTTGGGTGCGAAAGTCGTCAAAATTGAAAAGAAAGGCGGCGACGATGCCCGCCATTGGGGGCCGCCATTTTGGGAGGGTGCCTCTGCTTTGTTTCAGGCGCTGAACCGGAACAAAGCTTCTGTGGTGTGCGACTTTCATGACCCCGCACATGTTGATGCCGTCAAGTCATACATTCAGAACGAGGCCGATGTGGTCTTGCAAAACCTCCGGCCCGGGCAGGTGGAAAAAATTGGCATTGATGGCCCCACTTTGTGCGCCACAAAACCCGGTTTGATTTATTGCAACTTGGGTGCTTTTGGCAGCGAGGGGCCGCTGAAAGATCGCCCTGGTTATGACCCCCTGATGCAGGCCTTTGGCGGCATCATGAGTACCACCGGCGAAGAAGGCCGACCCGCTGTGCGGGTGGGCGCCTCCATTGTGGACATGGGCACAGGCCTGTGGGCCATGATCGGTATTTTGACGGCCTTGTACGAACGCCAAACAACAGGTCTCGGCCGGGTGGTGGATGTGTCCTTGTTTGAAACCGCCACCTCATGGGTTTCGTTGTTGGCTTCTCAGTACCTGGCCAGCGGGCAAGTGGCTCCCAAACAAGGCTCGGGCGCTTCGGGCATCGTGCCCTACAAAGCCTACGCCACGCAGGATGGAGAAATTGTTGTTGCTGCAGGCAGCGACGGTTTGTTCAAACGATTGGCGCATGCGGTCTGCCATCCTGAGTGGCTTGACGATCCCCGTTTTGTAGACAACCCTACCCGGGTGCAACATCAGGTGGCCTTGTACGGTTTGCTCGATGCGATTTTGCTGACGCGTGACACGCAGACCTGGGTGACTTGTTTTGAGGACGCGGGCATTCCTTGTTCGGCCGTACAAAACATTGCGCAAATGGTGGCGCATCCGCAAACCCAAGCCTTGAAACTGATCCAAGATGTCCCGGGAACAGGCATGCAATTTTTTGGTTTGCCTTTGCGCCTGGACGGGCAAAGGCCCGCGTCCCGCAGCGCGCCTCCTCAACTGGGTGAACACCAGCACGAAATTTTCAAAACCGGAGAAACCAAGCTATGAACTGGCCTGTGTATGCAACTTTACTGACCGAGATGGTGGATAACCATGTGCTGTTGGTGACCCTCAACCGCCCCCAGGTCGGCAATGCGCTGAACACCCAAATGGGGGCTGATTTTTTGGACTTATGGACCCGTTTGACGGAAGATGCAGGCGAGGTGCGCTGCATCGTTTTGAAGGGTGCAGGCGATAAAATTTTCTGCGCGGGTGGCGATCTGAAAGAGCGCAACGGCATGACCAAGGCGCAATGGATCAAGCAACACCAGTTGTTTGAGCGCATGTATTGGGCACTGACGGACCTGCCGATTCCTGTGATTGCGGCTGTCAATGGGCACGCGTATGCCGGTGGATTTGAAACGGTGTTGTCTTGCGATTTTGCCTATGCGTCCAACACAGCGAGATTTGCGTTGACCGAGGTCACGCTGGGCATCATGCCGGGTGCCGGCGGTACACAAAATTTACCGCGCGCCATCGGAGAGCGCAAAGCCAAAGAGATGCTGATGACGGGCCAGCCGATCAACGCACAAAAGGCGCTGGAGTGGGGCATTTTCAACGCCATCACCGAGCCAGCAGACGTTGTACCGATGGCCATTCAAACGGCGCAGACCATCGCCAGCAACGCACCTTTGTCGGTGCGGCAAATCAAAAAATCGGTGCGTTACGGTCATCAAATGGAACTGCGGACCGCCTTTCGTTTTGAGGTGGAAGCCTATAACCATTTGGTTGAAACCGAAGACCGATACGAAGGTGTCTTGGCCTTCAACGAAAAACGAAAAGCTGTGTTCAAAGGGCGCTGAGCGCGCCATTCATTCAGGAGTTTTCAAATGCAAGAAGTTGATGTTCATGTCCGCGAAGTCGGACTGCGCGATGGCCTTCAAATCCATCCTGTTTTCATGCCTACCGAGACCAAGCTGGCATGGATTCGTTCCGAAGCTGCGGCGGGTGTGTCCGAAATTGAAGTCACTTCCTATGTGCCCGCCAAAGTGGTACCGCAATTTGTGGATGCTGAAACCGTCACCGTGGAGGCTTTGAAAATCAAAGGCTTGACGGTATCGGCTTTGATTCCCAATTACCGCGGCGCTGAAAGAGGCATCGAGCTGGGCGCGCACAAATTGAACTTTGTGATGTCAGTCAGCAAGACGCACAACCTCAAAAATGTCCGCCGTGAGCGTGAAGAGTCATTGGCGGATTTCATCCGGATTGTGGAACTTGTGCGCGCGCAACCCGCGCAGACGCGCCCCGTCCTTGTCGGAGGCCTGGCCACCGCCTTTGGGTGCTCCTATGAGGGACGAGTACCCGTTGCCGATGTGGTCAAGTACGCCGTGGCTTTCGCGGAGGCTGGCGCGCAAGAAATTGTGGTGCCAGACACCGTTGGTTACGCCGATCCGCAACAGGTGCGCACCGTGTTCAAGGCGGTGATGGATGCGGTGGGGCCCATTCCGGTGGCGGCCCATTTTCATGACACGCGCGGCATTGGTCTGGCCAATGTCACGGCGGCGCTCGATTGCGGCGTGCGCCGATTTGATGCCTCTTTGGCAGGCATGGGCGGCTGTCCTTTTGCACCGGGTGCCACGGGCAACATCGTCATGGACGATTTGTGTTTCATGCTCGAATCCATGGGCTTGAAAACGGGTGTGGATCTGGCGCAGTTGTTGGCAATTCGCGAGTTGGTGCGTGCTGCATTGCCCGACATTGAAATGCACGGCGCCTTGGCGCGTGCTGGCCTGCCGCAACACTTTGACAAGCCAGGTCACCGCCAACTCGCAGTCGAGTTGGTGTAATCCGATCAACAGGAAAACCCATGTCCGAACATTCAACTGCAGCCGAAGTCCATATTGCCTTGGGCGAGGACTACCCTGAAATCCGCGAAAGCATTCGCAAAATTTGTGCAGGCTTTCCAGGCGCATACTGGCGCGACCTCGAAGAGCGCATTGCCTACCCGACCGAGTTCGTCAATGCACTGACCGAAGCCGGTTACCTGGCCGCTTTGATTCCTGAGGAATACGGAGGTGCTGGTTTGCCCTTGCGTGCCGCAGCCGTCATCCTGGAGGAAATTCACGCTGCCGGTTGCAATGCCGGTGCTTGCCATGCACAGATGTACATCATGGGCACTTTGCTGCGACACGGCTCGCCTGCACAAAAGCAGCAATACCTGCCCCAGATTGCTTCAGGGGCCTTGCGCCTTCAGGCCTTTGGCGTGACAGAGCCCACCTCAGGCACCGACACCACCAAGCTCAAAACCCGGGCCGTCAAAAATGGCGATCACTATGTTGTGCACGGTCAAAAAGTCTGGACCTCTCGTGCCTTGCACTCCGACATGATGCTCTTGCTGGCCCGCACCACGCCGCTGGACCAAGTGACCAAAAAGACCGAAGGTCTGTCGGTCTTTCTGGTCGATATCCGCGAAGCCTTGGGCCATGGATTGGAGATCAAGCCCATCAAGGCCATGATCAACCACCATGCCACCGAAGTGTTTTTTGATGGCATGAAAGTGCCAGCCGCCAACCTGATTGGCGAAGAGGGCAAGGGCTTCAAATACATTTTGGATGGCATGAATGCCGAGCGTATTTTGGTCTCGTCCGAATCGATTGGCGATGCGCGCTGGTTCGTCAAGACGGCGGTCAATTACGCCAAAGAACGTGTGGTGTTTGACCGTCCGATCGGGCAGAACCAGGCGATTGCATTTCCGATTGCCCGTGCGCATGCCGAGACCGAGGCCGCCGATTTGCTTCTGCGCAAAGCCAGTGCTTTGTTTGCTGCAGGGCAAGCTTGCGCGCCTGAAGTCAACATGGCCAAGTTGCTCGCGTCCGAAGCTGCATGGCATGCGGCCGAGGCCTGCCTGCAAACCCACGGTGGTTTCGGTTATGCCCGTGAATATGACGTCGAGCGCAAGTGGCGCGAAACCCGATTGATGCAAATCGCACCCATCTCCACCAATCTGGTGCTGTCTTATGTGGCCGAGCATGTGCTGGGCTTGCCCCGTTCTTTCTGAAAGGCCCTGACCATGTCCGGATTGACCGCTGCACTGGCCCAATTTGCGAGCCAGCCAAACTTTGCACCCTTGCCCGCGCGGGTGGTTGAAATTGTGCAGTCGGGCTTCATCGACACCATCGGCACCCTGCTGGCCGGTCGCGATGAGCCGGTGGTGCGCATCGCCCAAGCGATGGTGGCTGACAAGCAGTCTTCCCTTCGTGAAGCCACCCTGCTGTGGGGCCCTGCCCAAGCCAGCGCCAGCGATGCGGCTTTGGTCAACGCCACCGCCGGGCATGCCCTGGACTTTGACGACGTGGCTTTGGGCGGTCACCCCAGCACGGTGCTGGTGCCCGCGGTGCTGGCCGCTGGGCAGCATGTGGGGGCGAGTGGCGATCAGGTCTTGCGTGCCTATTTGATCGGCTACGAAGTCTGGGCTGAACTGTTCGTGCGCGAAAAAGACGCCTATCACCTGAAAGGCTGGCACCCGACTGCGGTGTTGGGCACGGTCGGCGCGAGCGCTGCTGTGGCCCACCTTTACGGTTTGTCAACGGCGCATTGCCAGCATGTGATCGCATTGGCCGCCAGCATGGCCAGCGGCTTGGTGGCCAACTTTGGCACCATGACCAAACCTTTGCATGCCGGTCGTGCTGCGTCCTGCGCCATCGAGGCGGTGCGCTGGGTCCAAAAAGGCCTCACTGCTGCGCCCGACGCCTTGGAGCATGCGGCCGGCTATCTTTCGGCCTTGTCGCCACATGGCGCTGTAGATCGCACCTCGGCTGTGGGCGATCTGGGGCAGCGGTTTCGTATTTTGGAGTCGGGTTTGTCGATCAAAAAATACCCGACCTGCTATGCCACCCATCGCGTGATCGACGGCGTACTGGACCTGTGTGCCCAGCATCGCATCGGGTTGCAGGAGGTGGCTCAAGTACATACCCACATCGGCGTGGCGCAGGCCTCAATGCTGCGCAACCACCAGCCGCAGACTGGCCTTGAAGCCAAGTTCAGTATGGAGTTCGCTGTGGCTGCCTGCCTGGTACGCGGCAAGGTAGGGCTGGCCGAATTGAACGACGACTTTGTACAGCACAGCGCGGTCAAAGACGCCATGGGCAAAGTCAAGATCAGCACGGTCGATACCCAATGCAACATCGAGCCGGTGTTTGCCATGCACGATCGCGTGCAACTGCAATTGCACAATGGCACGCTGCTCGATTCCGGTGACATCCGCTTTGCGCGCGGCAACGCCATGCTGCCGTTACGAGATGCCGACTTGCAAGCCAAATTCATGGACTGTGTGCAAGATGCGCCACTGGATGGCGCGGCACTGTTCAGCCAACTTTCGGACCTGTCTGCGCAGGTCGATGTGCTTTTCGCCCCCACCCATCAATGAAGGAGACCCTCATGAAAAAAATCTTCGCGGCCTTGCTGCTTGGCTGCACAGTTTTGGCCAGCTTGGCGCAAAGCGCCTACCCCGCCAAACCGGTCAAAGTCATCGTGCCCTTTCCTGTGGGGCAAGCCACGGATGTGATTGCCCGCATCCTGTCGCAGGAATTCACCGAGACCTTGGGGCAGAGTTTTTATGTGGACAACAAAGGGGGAGCCGCCGCCATCGTGGGCATGGAAGCGGCCAAGGCTGCAGCACCCGACGGCTATACCTTGTTGATGGCCTCCAGCGGTCCGTTGACCATCAACCCGGCGTTGTATTCAAAACTGACCTATGACACCTTGCGTGATTTTCAACCGATTGGCACTGCCGTGATCGTGCCGCAGTTCCTGGTGGTCAACAAGGACTTTCCGGCCAACAACCTCAAGGAATTGATTGCCTACGTCAAACAAAACCCCGGCAAAACCAATTACGGCTCAGGCGGCAGCGGCTTGACCAACCATCTCACGATGGAGATGCTGAAAAGCCAGACCGGCATGCAAATCACCCATGTCCCTTACAAAGGCGCAGCCGCAGCCTTGACCGGTTTGATTGGGGGTGAGATCAACATGATGTTCGAGTCAGGCCCTCCTGTGATCCCGCACATCAAAAGCGGCAAACTCAAGGTGATTGCGGTGGGCAGCAAAAAACGTTCCGTGTCCATGCCCGATGTGTTGACTGTGGCAGAAGCTGGTGTTCCCGGCTTTGCCGCTCAAACCTGGGCCGCCTTGCTGGCACCGGCACAAACACCCAAAGCCATCGTCACCAAAATGAATGCCGAATTGAATCTGGCTTTGCAAAAAACGGCCATCAAAGATCGCTTGATGACTTTGGGTGCAGAAGTATTTGAAGGCACACCTGATCAGGCGGTGGAGCACATCAAATTTGAATTGGCCAACTGGGCCGCCGCGGTCAAAGCCTCCGGCGCGAAAGCTGATTGAGCGGGTTCATGCCCACGGTCGCTTGGTCAGACCAACTGCAGGTCTTGGCAGCCCGCCTGGGCCAGCAGATTGCGGTGACCGATGGACAAGGCCAGCAGCTGAGCTACGGTCAACTGTCGCAGGATGCGCACAGCATCGCACATGCTTTGTTGGCGCGCGATCTGGTGTCGGGCCAAGCCATCGGTGTGTGGCTGCCCAATTCGCTCGATGCTGTGCGCTGTGCCTTTGGCATCCGTTTGATGGGTGGCGCCGAAACGCCCTTGTCTTGGTCACTCACAGACGATGAGTTTCAATGGTGCGCGGGCCTGGCCAAAGTGCAATGCGTGATCACCCGCGCCGATCGTGCAGACCGGGTGCGAGCCTGTGGTCAGGTGCCTATGATCGTGGATGAGTTCATGCGAACGCCGTCTGCAGATTCATTGCCGCCAGTGCACGGTCATGACACCGGACGCATCCTGTTCACCTCGGGCACCACCGGTAAACCCAAAGGTGTGATCTACACCCACAGTGCCCGTTGGATCGGCGAACAAATGCTCAAGGCAGCCATGCCCATGGTGCCCAGCGCAGAAGACACCCTCTTGTTGATGACGCCATTTGTGCATGGTGCTTCGCTGCTGACCTTTGCATGGTGCGACCTGGGTGGGCATGTGTTGTTGCACGATGGTGTGGACATGACAATGATCGAGCCACTCTTGCAGCGACATGCTGTGCAAGCCGTCTTTGCGCCGCCCACGGTGCTGGCCAAAATCACGCAAGCGATGGCGGGTCAGCAGGTGCAGGGTGTGCGCAGCATCTTCACCGGTACGCAGGCCATGACTGCCAATTTGTACCAAGCCACCTGCGCGCTGTTCGGGCCGGTGGTGCGCATCACTTATGGCAAATCGGAGTGTGTTAATCCGATCACCGTGTTGAGTCCGGCCCAAACCCATGCATATTTCACGCAAGCCAGCTTGCCAGCCGGAGCTTGTGTGGGTTGGCCGGTGCCCGGGGTGGAACTGCGCATACAGGCATCACAGAACAGCGATGAAGAGGTTCAAGGCGAAGTCTATTTGCGTGCACCGCAATTGTGTGCAGGGTTGATTTACCCCGAGGGGGTGGTTGGCCACGAAGATGGCTGGCATGCGACCGGAGACCTGGGCTACATCGATGCCGAAGGCCGTTTGTTGCTCACGGGCCGTGTGGCCGATGTCATCAAAACCGGCGGCTACCGCGTCAACCCAGACGAAATCGAAGCCGCTCAAGCGGGCGGCAGTTTGTATGGCGCTTTGTGCGTGACATCTGTGCCTTCGGATTATTGGGGTGAAGTGATCATTGCTGTCGCGCAAGATGCGCAGCCCGGATGGGCAGAAGAGGCGCGCGAGCGCGTGGCCAGCTTGTCAAAACACAAACAGCCGCGTTTGTATGTGCGTTTGCCGAGCTTGCCGCGCAATGCCCAAGGCAAGGTCAGCCGCCGGCAAGTGGCCCAAGCCGTCTTGCAAAGCCATGCATGGAGCGACGGGCCTTATCCTGCACTGCAGCCCGTCCCCGCTATGAACGAAAGCCTTGTTGGGCCAAGTCTTGACGCTTTCAGCTCAACCTGAGCGGTCAGAGCGCAACATGCAGTGACAGGCCCAGCATGGCGTTGCGTGGCAAAGCGGGCTCAAAATATTGCTTCGCCGCCTGATTCACTATCACTGATCCCACGCTTTGCTTGTCCATCAAATTGTCAACACCCGCCCACAGTTCAGCGCGCAATGGGCCCCAGAGTTGACGGTGTCGCACGCGCAAATTGACTTGCCCATAACCGGCCACGCGTGCATCGGCGCTGTTCATATCGTCCGCCCACAAATTCGATCTTGCGATCCAGTCCGCGGAGGCTGACCAACCCAGCGGCTTTGAAAGGCTGCGCGAAGCAAACCCTTGCTCTGCCCACTGCAGGGAGGCAAACAGTTGTTGATCGGGAATGCCGGGCATGCGCTTGCAAGAGGTGACGGCATTGGTCCCCGAAGTGAAATCAGATGCATAGACCGCGCGCAACCAAGCCATCGACAACTGTGAACGCCATTGAGGCGTCCAGTCATTTTTCAAAGCCAACTCTGCGCCATCACGTTGGGTCTTGGCCGCGTTCTTGTAGGCCGTTTTTCCGCCGCTGCTTGAAAGGGTCACGATTTCATTTTCAGTTTCAATGTGGAACACTGTCGCATCGACACGTGCAAAGGGCGTGGGCGTCCACTTCAAGCCTATTTCACTGTGCTGGCTTCGCGATGCCAGCAAATTGGCGTTGAATAAACTTTGGATGGCGCTGCCTCGAACGGTGTAGGCGGCCTCGGCCAAGGTCGGTGTTTCAAAACCCTGACCCCAATTCGCATAGAGATTGAGGGTGTTCAGCGCATGCCAAGTTGCGCCTAAAACGGGTGTTGTGGCAGCGTAATTGACTTTGCCGGAACCGGTCCCAATGTCATCGGTGTTTTGCAACTGCACCTGACTGCGTCGAACACCTGTGGTCAAGGTCAATGGATTGTGACCTTGGCCATCTGTCCAGTGCCAGTTGAGTTGCGCAAAGGCGTCGGCATTGCTGGCTTGGTTGAGTTCGTTGCGCGTCAGGCCACCCGATTTTTCGCCGCCCACCGACGCGCCTCCTTGGCGGCGCTCATTGGACTTGTCCAGATCAAAACCTAACACCCAATCCAGGGGGCCATTGGCGGCAGAACGGACCTTGCCTTTGATCTGTGCACCGATCCCATCAAAACTTCGGTTCAAGCCGACCCAGCTTGCGCTGGCTTGGTATTGGGTGTTGTCGCGTGTACCCGTGTAGGCGCGCCACTGCATCTCTAAATCGTTGTTGAACTTGTGGTCCAGCACTGCGCCCAACTGGTTTTGTTTGACCACTTTGCGTGTTCGGTTGGAGATCGCCCCTGTCCCGGCTTGCCTTGGGTCCGCTTGGCGTTGCGCTGCAGTCAAGCCCAATGCGTCTTGGGCTTGGGGCATGTCAAACAGGTTGGCGATCAACTTCAGACGCGTAGCGTCTTGCAGTTGGCTGGTCACGATGGCATTGAACTGCTGGCGCTGCGCGGCGCTGTTGCGCCGGTAACCGGCAATGTCAAAGGTACTGTAGTCCGCCAAGATGCCCACATTCCCCGTGCGACCACTGAGTTGCAAGTCATTGCGGCGCAGTCCGTAATGACCCATGGTGCTTGAGACTTGGGCTTCGGGTTGAGTGCCTGCTTCACGTGTGAAGGTCTGAATGACGCCTCCGGCTGAATTGCCGTAAAGCTGGGCCAACGGGCCGGTCAAGACTTCGATGCGCTCAGCGGAAGTCAGGCTCACAGTGGAAGCTTGGCCTTGACCGTCGGGCGTGGTGGCTGGGATGCCGTCGGTGATGAGACGAATACCGCGCAGCCCAAAAGCCGAGCGCGATCCAAATCCACGAATGGAAATTTGTACATCCTGGGCATAGTTATTTCGATTGAGCGCTACAACGCCCGGGGCCTGCGCCAGCGCTTCGGACAAGTTCACTTGCGGGCCTGCGTTTTGAATAGCGTCCCCTTCGATCAAACGCAAGGAGGCTGGCGCATCAAATTGTTTTTGCGCCAGACGACCGCTTTGGACAGTCACTTGGTCTGTGGTTTGTGCTTGACTCGCCATGCTCAAGACAGTGCACAGGCCACCCCAAAAAAAAACAGATTTCATTTTTTAGCCCTTTGCTTGTCCTGCAATCATTACCGCTTTCAGCCTATCGGGATCAAGGCATTTCGACCGTCACTTTGATGGCGCTGTACCAAGCGGCCAGCAGAGAAATCTCATGGTCTGTCAAGGGTTTGGCAATGACGCCCATCACATCATGCTGTCGCTTGCCGCTACGGTAATTTCTCAGTTGCTCAGAAAGATAAATCGCCTGTTGCCCAGCCAAATTGGGCGCACCTGGAAGTGTTGCCACACCGTTGGGGCCATGGCACAGGGCACAAGCCACATCCGCTTTCGCGCGTCCTGCACTTTGGTCATCGGCAAAGCAATTCAACACCGTCAGCATGGCACATACCCACACCAGATTCTTCATATCCACCTCTTGAATGAACGGGGCCCCGCTAGGAGGCCCCGCAATTGAAACGATACGAGTTCCGTATCAAACCCGATCAATTACCGGCGTAGCTGATGCGGTAGATGGCGCCAGCGTAGTCGTCAGACACCAAGATGGAGCCGTCAGGCAGGTTGGCCACGTCCACAGGGCGCGCCAAAGCGCGTTTGGTGACTGGGTCCAAGAAACCATCGGCAAAGACTTCCGAAGCGCCTGCTGTGCCATCGGCTTTGATGGGCACATAGTTGATCAGGTAGCCGCTGGGTACTGTGCGGTTCCATGAACCGTGCGAAGCCACGAACACACCGCCTTGATACTTCGCAGGGAAGGCCTTGCCGGTGTAGTGGGTCAAGCCCAGTTGGGCTTGGTGTGCGGGGAACTCGACTTGAGGATAGATCGCGCCAGCAGGCTCTTTCATGTCCTTGAGGTCAGGTGCTGCAGCAGAACCGGCCACCTTGAAGTGGCCGTTGTAGTAAGGGAAGCCAAAGTGCTCGCCAGCCTTGGTGAGTTTGTTCAACTCGCCTGGTGGGATGTCGTCACCCAAGCCGTCGACCTGGTTGTCAGTGGCCCAGATGTCGCCCTTGGGTCCAATGGAAATGCCTGCTGGATTGCGCATGCCCTTGGCGTAAACGGTGCGGCCAGAACCGTCCAGGCCGTTGAAGCGCAGAACACCACCGATGCCCAGTTGTTCGTACAGCTCAACTTTGTCTTTGGGCTGAACGTTGTAAGGCTGACCCATGGTCACATAGATCTTGCCGTCATTGGCCACCTTGCAAACACGACCTGTGTGGTTGAAAGATTGCTCTTCCACAGGAATCAGTTTGCCCTGCGGGACGATCATGTCGACAGCAACGTCCGGACCTTCGTAGAAGAATTCGGCCGCAGGGAAATGCATGATGCGGTTGGATTCGGCCACGACCAGAAAACCGTCTTTGGTGAAGCACACACCGTTGGGGTTGCTGAACTTGATCGAAGGTGCAAAGGCCTTGACTTCGGTCGCAGCGTCACCGTTGTTGCGGTTGGTCACAGCCCACACGGTGGTTTTGCGTGTGCCGACAAACAGCATGTTGGTCGAAGGTGCGACGGCCATATAGCGCGCATCGGGCACCACGGCGTACAAGTCGATCTTGAAACCGTCAGGGAGTTTGACTTTTTTCAAATTGGCACGAATAGCATCTGCATTTTTGCCCTCTTGTGGCACCGTTGCAATGTTCATATTCGTGGACGTGTTGCCCATGCGTTGAAGCGTTGACAAGTTCTTGTCTTGCGCAACCGCAGATGTGCTGACGATGACCGATAAGGCCAGCGCAACGGCAGATTGTTTGATCATTTTCATGCAGAGTGTCCCTTGATTTGATATTGTTTACAGGCAAGATTATCTTGAGTGATTTAAGTAGTCTTGACTCGTTTCAAAAAGAGGGGAAACCCTGCATATTGGGCCGTAAATTACTATTTGTTGATAATTTAATAAACTTATGGTTCTAATTTAAAGGGCGTATTTATTTGGCCCCGCGCCTGCACCAATCTTCCGAAAGCAGGTCGAACAGCCGTCAAAAGCCGCAAGAGGCTAAGGTGCGCAGCGCCACCCAACATGCCAGGCACTGATTTTTTGCCTGAATGTAACTTGCATGAGAATCTCACGGGTCGGGACAATTGACGGAAGTGAGAGCCAGGCCTTCACTCCAAGCCGGGCTCAATTCCCATGCGGGTATAGACCTTGGCGGCCTCGGGGGCGGTCAGAAAGCGCGTCAGTTCATGCGCGGCTTGCTGGTGCTGTGTGTTGCTGCTGATCCCGGTGGCAAAACCAATCCAGGTTTGCAACTCTTTCGGCAGCAGCCCGATCATGTCCACACCCGGCACACCAAAAATACGCGACGCTACAACTACCACCATGTCAACCTCGCCGGTGGCGACTACCTCGACGTTGTACTCGCCTGGCATCGGCCGCATTTTGGATTTCATTTCATTGGCGATGCCCAAACGATCGATCAAGTTGACAAAGTAAATGCCGCTCGCGCCGTCGCCAGGATAGGCCACTGAACGCAAGCTCAGCAGGGTTTTCTTGAATGCCTCAGGAGTCGAAATGTCAGGCCGGGGTGCTCCGGCCTTGATGGCGGCGCCCAACCCGATGCGGCCCATCACGGCCCTGGAGTTGGCTTGCACTTTGCCTTGTTGGATCAATTGGTCGAGGACGGGCGGATTGAGCACCGTCACATCGAAGTATTGACCGGCTTCGATTTTCTTTTTCACATCGGGGTTGACCGCGAATTCAACGCTGACTTTATGGCCTGTGGCTTGTTCAAATTGTTTGGTTAATTCAATGACCGCAGGACGCGATCCATTACCGCTGAGGACGGTCAGTTCGACGGCCTGGGCGGACAGAGGCAGTGTCATGCTCATGAAGAGGCATGACCAGAAGCATTGAAGTGTTTTCTTCAGAATGTGAGAGGTCTTGTAGTGCATGTCAGAGTGTTTTGTGGTGAAAGGGGGTGACGCTAGTTTGTCACATTCAGGGGTAGGTGTGTTCAAGCATGTGAGGCACATTCATAAGCCCGTAAATCGTGCATGAAATTTTCAGGGCTCCGAAAATCAGGTCCAATACGGTAATGCTCCACAACCCGCACACAGAAGAACGCCTGATGGCACTGGAAATCAAATCCAGCTATGCCGAAGACTTGCTTGAACAACTCAACCAGTTGGTCTACCAACAGCAGCAAAGCATCGATGCCATGTTGGCCGAGGTGAGCCAACTGCGTCGCCAAATGCCCGAGAGCGGCCCTTCGGCTGAACGCAACTTGCGTGACGAATTGCCACCGCACTATTGAGGTCCCCCTTGCGCTTAGACACATTGCGAGACCGTTTGCTGGCGCTGGGCGCTCGCCCTAAGCACACAGCCCGTGTGCTGCGCCTTTGGAGCCAGGCCTTGCCGCAAGACAGCGGTCGACGCAAGCTCGAGAGCTTCATGCCCGCCACATTGCGCGATGCACTGCCCGCCTTGAGTGCCGAGTTGGCTGGCTTGGCGACCCTGATTTCTGCTCACCCGGCCAGCGATGGCTCGTCGCGTTTGTTGGTCGGTTTACCGGATGGTCAAGCTGTTGAAAGCGTGCTGTTGCCCCGCGATGGCCTGTGTGTGTCCAGTCAGGTGGGCTGCGCGGTCGGTTGCGTGTTTTGCATGACGGGCAAGTCGGGCCTGATTCGCCAATTGACTGGCGGTGAAATGGTGGCGCAAATCGCCTTGGCTCGCCAGATGCGGCCCGTGAAAAAAGTGGTCTTCATGGGCATGGGTGAGCCGGCCCATAATTTGGACAACGTGATGCAGGCGATTGAACTGCTGGGCACCATGGGCAACATCGGACACAAAAATTTGGTGTTTTCAACGGTGGGCGATGAACGCGTTTTCACGCAGTTATTGCAAGGCCCCGTCAAGCCGGCTTTGGCCTTGTCACTGCACACCACGCGTGCCGAACTGCGTTTCAAACTCTTGCCCAAGGCGCCTCGTATCAGCCCCCAAGACTTGGTCGACATGGGGGAGGCGTATGCCCGCGCCACGGGTTACCCAATTCAGTACCAATGGACCTTGCTGGAAGGTATCAATGACAGCGACGAAGAGATCGAAGGCATTGT
>Ga0114959_10000286_pt1 | contig 48509 bp, 43 predicted proteins | sample C_130625_EF_Meta_FD_87317 | JGI IMG/M metagenome (GOLD analysis project Ga0114959, IMG submission 87317) | Freshwater microbial communities from Lake Croche, Canada to study carbon cycling - C_130625_EF_MetaG | ecosystem: Environmental > Aquatic > Freshwater > Lake | place: Lake Croche, Canada... | reverse complement strand
ATTTCAAAAGTATTTTTACTAAAATCAATATTTTGCAATATTCTCATTTTAAAAAAAACTGATGTTACCGTTTAATTGTATGTTGTTAACAAATTTAATAACTTTACTATCCATTACTATTATTATTAACAAATTATTAACTAACACACACAGTACATGAAAAAACACTTACTATTGACTTTTCTCGTTGCTCTATTTTTTGGTGTGAATTTATTTGCACAAGATAGAAAAGTGACGGGTAAAGTAACCTCAGCCGAGGATGGCTCAGGTCTCCCAGGTGTATCAGTTCAAGTGAAGGGTTCAAATAAAGGAACTACCACTGATGCATCCGGTAATTATTCCATCGCAGTACCAGACAAAGGAGTTTTGAAATTCTCTTTTGTGGGCTTAGTCTCAAAAGACGTGATTCTAGCAAGCCAGTCCGTTATAGATGTACAATTAGAAAGTGATGTGCGTCAACTATCTGAAATTGTTGTAACTGGGGTTGGAGCGGCAACCGATAAGCGTAAATTGGCTTTTGCCGTAGAATCAGTCTCGGGCAAAAATCTTCCTCAAGCGCCCACTGCGTCGATTGACCAAGCTTTAGTAGGTAAAATCGCTGGTGCTCAAATTTCATCAACCAATGGTACGCCCGGTGCACCCGTAAATATTGTTTTACGTGGTATCAATACAATTAATAAAGGAACTTCTCCCATCATTTTGATTGATGGAATTCAGGTTAATACTGACCTTAATGCTATTGATTTGAATACAATCGAAAGAGTTGAGGTTGTACAAGGAGCGGCATCGGCAACGATGTATGGAGCTCAAGGTGCCAATGGTGTTATCCAATTATTCACGAAAAAAGGAAAAAGTGGTGTATTAAACATTGATTTTTCTTCAAGTGTAGCGCAAAGTGATTACTTGAATATTGGCAATTTACACAAAGCTTATAATCATAACTTTGGTACTGATGCAAGTGGTAGTGTAATTGGAGCTTCTGGAAAACCTTTAGTTCAAGACCCAATTACAGGTTTATACAGCGAAAACGTTGTTTACAATGCGCTTGACGTAAATGGTCAATTCAATAAACCCTACACTGGAAATATGAAATATTATGACCATTATAAATTTTTCTTCGTACCAGCTAATACAATCAACAACAGCTTATCAATCACGGGAGGAAAAGATAAATTTGATTTTGGTTTCTCGCTTTCTAATAATAGCCAGGGAAGCAATATTGTAAATAATGGTGGTTATAACAGAACCAATTTTATGTCAAATATTGGAGCGGAATTAGCGAAAGGGTTGAAATTTCGTTCAATTACGCAATTGATTTACACAAAGAATACTTTGAAGTCTGATGACCGTTCGATTGTTTATAGTATCAACAATACCCGTCCATTTGCCAATTATGAAACACCTGATGCACAAGGTAATTATCCGGCTTATGTTGGTGATGCTGCCGGTGTAAACGGATTCAACCCCAATTTTTATCAACAATATCTTGATCATCAGGATAATAAAATTGACGTAATTCAAAACCTTAATTTGAATTATAATCTTAATAAATTTGTAGAATTGGATGCAAAATATGGCATCAACTATCAACGTGATGAAGACATTTATACCTATGGTAACCAAACTGGTAATGCTAACATTAAAGCTTTGCCTTCGAATTACTATTTATCAGGTTATGGTTCGGATAGCAAAGGTGAGATTGATAACTTCAGTGGCACAAAAGTTTTCCAAAATTTCTTAGCAACAGCCACGATTCGAACTGATTTCCAAAAAGACTTCAATCTTTCGGTGCCTATCACGACGACAACTCAATTATCCTTTGATTATCGTAATCAGAACAACAGTCAATATGTTACCTATCAGTTAGGTTTACCAACTTACACGCCGTTTACGCCTGCACAAGGAACTTCAACAACAACTCGTCCATTAAGTTTTAGTGGGGTGACTGGCTCTCCTGGTGGAACATACACAGAAAAGTTTATTACTTACGGTTACCTTGTCAACCAAAAGTTTGAGTACGGTGATGTTGGTGGAATTTCAGGTGGCTTCCGTACTGATTACTCTTCGGCATTTGGTTCTGGTTCTAAACCATTTACTTTCCCGAGAGCTGATGGATATATTAGACTTTCGCAATTAGATTTCTGGAAAGATGGTGCAATCGCAAATACCTTATCTGAGTTCAAATTGAGAGCTGCCTACGGGCAAGCTGGTATTCAACCCCGTGCATTCGACCGTTATGTAACCTTAGGAACAAGAAATATTGGTTCTTCAAGTGCATTTTATTTCCCGACCGCACAGGCTAATCCTGAATTGAATGTAGAAGTTTCAACAGAAACAGAGTTAGGAGTGGACTTTGGTTTAAATTTAGGAAAATCTTCTCCTTTCTTTAATGATTTACGTTTAGGTCTTACTTATTGGAAAAGATCAACTGACGGTGCCATTTGGAACGTAGATGCTGCCCCTTCAACCGGTGCCGGTACAATCAAAACCAACGCTTTTGGAATCGGTTCAGATGGTATTCAAGCATCTATTAATACATCAGTGGTTAAAAAGTCCGATTTTAGCTGGAATATGATTGTAAACTTTAGCCAACAGTCATCTAAAATTACATCGGTGACTGGCAATGGAGAAATTGTCATTCTTTCTAATGCGGGTAGTACAAACTACGTGTTAAAAGCAGGAGAGAAAATTGGTCAATTGTACGGATTTGTTGGCCTACACGACCTAAAATACAAAAAACCAGATGGTACACTCGAAATCCCAGAAAATCTTCAAAGTAACTACGAAGTAGCCAGTAATGGATTTGTCGTAAGTAAAGCGACAAAACAACCCTATTTTACGGCGGACAAATACAGTTTTGGCGATCCAAACCCTGCGTTCAATATGTCGTTTATCAATGATTTTACTTACAAAAATTTCATCACTGCTGGTTTCCAATTAGACTGGGTACAAGGAAGTCACATTTACAACCAAACCAAAGAATGGATGTATCGTGATGGTATTCACGGAGATTATGATACGCCAATTACAATTAACGGACAAACAGGGGCTTGGACGGCATTCTATCGTGGGGTTTATACCGCTCGTGGTAACAATGCTACGAAAGATTATTTTTACGAAGATGCTTCTTTCTTACGTTTGAGAAACGTTTCGATCGGTGTTGATTTAGCCAAAGCATTCAACATTAAAGCATTCCGTAAATTGCAATTGGTATTATCGGGTAGAAACCTATTGACCTTCACAAAATATTCAGGTTTTGATCCAGAAGTTAGTTCAGGTGCAAATGGTTCGGCTTGGGATAGAGGTACAGACCACAATACTATGCCTAACACTCGTGCATACCAAGTAAGTCTTAACTTTGGATTTTAATTAACCATAAAAAAGTATTAAAAAGATGAACAAATTCACAAAATATATATTGACCAGTACCATGGCATTATCGCTGGGGGCTTGTCAAGACCAATTAGACATTAAAAATCCGAACCTTCCAACACCACAAAGCGCTGGAACAGAATCAGGAATTGTTTCCTTGGGTTTAGGAGCGGTTTATGCTAACGGATTCCGTGATTTAAAATATTACGACGGTGTAAACGGTCGTTTTTGGGCGGGAGCAATTGGTTTCCATGAATTGATGGGAGACGTTGTCGGTATTGAAGCTGCCAATCAATACGCTAATCAGCTAGCATATCCAGATGTAGTAACGTTAGATAATGGCACCAAAGTACCAAATCTAAATGTTCCACCAACCCAATTTTCTTTAGTACGTTCGGTAAACGTAAATTCAAATGCAGGCGCCAACCCATTATTTTTTGAATGGGGTTACATGTACGCATTAAACAATGCTTGCAACTCAGTTTTAGAGGTTGTTGAAGGCGTTACTTTTACAGGTGACGCAGCCACTAAGAAAAATACTGTAAAGGCTTGGGCATATTTTTGGAAAGGCTTTGCTTATTCACGTATTGGTTCAATCTATTATGCGGGCTTGATTAATGACAAATCAAGCACAACGACTAATAAGTTCGTTAGCAAAGAAGACATCATTAAAGAAGCAAACAACAACTTTGATAAAGCGGCTACTATTTTAGCTTCGATCAATGCAGGTGCTGACTACAGAACAGTCCTAGGGAAATTAATTCCAGATTTCTGTCAAAAAGGAAAAGGTGGCATCCTTACTCCCGACATGTGGGTTCGTAATATTAACACCTTAAAAGCACGAAATATTTTAGTAAATACAACTACTAAAAATATGACCGCTGCGCAGTGGGCTTCAATCTTAGATTTGACAAGTAAAGGGATTACTGCTTCTGATCTGATTTTTACAGGTCGTTCAAGTGGGGCAGGAGATAATGATTTCTTAGCGGCAACAGGTGGCTCTGTGCTCGCAAAAACTATTTCCGGAAAAGCTGGACAGAACACTTACAAATTGAGCGAGCGTTTTATTCAAGAATTTAAGACGGGCGATAAACGTTTGGACAATAACTTCACTTTAACCACCACTTGGGTAGGAGACGCCAGTCGTGGAAATATCTTCAATACTCGCTATGCAGCCATCGATGGAGGCAAAGGAATGGCAGGTGTTGTTGTTTTTGGATCACAAACAGACGGTGCATACGAATTGCCATTGGGTGGAACCTACGAGGAAAATGAATTGATGACCGCTGAAGCAGCATTGAATACGGGAAAGGTAGAGGACGCACTCAAAATTGTTGATGCCATTCGTAAATTGCAAGGAGCAAATTTGAAGGCAGTAGCTGGGTCAAGTCTATCTTTAGAAGAAGCAAAGGAGGAATTCAGACGTGAAAGACGAATTGTGTGTGCCTGGAGAGGTTTATCTTTCTATGACGCTCGTCGTTGGGGGGTAATTGATGGTGGTAGAACCAACGCAGTCGTAGTTGATAAAACTGGAACTGTTAATACAAAAGCCACAATCAGTTACAACTACTTAGATTATTGGGATGTGCCAGATAACGAGTTGGCTTATAACAAGCCAGACGCAGCTTCTGCACCAGTTAAAAACCCAAAATAATATTATTGAACTAATTTAGTAGAAAGCGGTCTGACATTTATTTGTTAGACCGTTTTTATTTTCAAATTAAACCGTTCAAACATAATAATTTTGTAAGCTCAAAATTCGTTACTATCTTTAAAATAAGATTATCAACTTACATAATCAATTTATCTCATCATTATTCAACATTAAAAATGAAATTAACAAATCTTTTACTTTTTATGGGTTTAGCCCTAACGCCTTTTTTTGTAAATGCACAAACAAAAAAACCTTCCACTAATAAAACCGTTGGTAAAGTTATAACAAAATCAGTGACAGTTACTGCACCAGAAGTTTCTAATGCCGCTAAAGGACTCACAACGCTAAAAGATTCGGCTAGTTACGGTTTAGGAGTTTTGGTGGCACAAAATTTTAAATCTCAAAATATAGAAATTAATGCCGAATTGTTGCAAAAAGGTTTTAATGAGGTAATGAAAGGTGAAAAAACACCAATAACTGATATGCAAGCCAATACGTTGATTCAAAAATATATGCAACGTGAACAAGCGAAAGCATTTGAACCGAATCGTATGGCAGGTGAAAAATTTTTAGCAGAAAATAAAACCAAAGAAGGTATCGTAACGTTACCAAGTGGATTGCAATATCAAATTATGAAAGCAGGTGACGGGCCAAAACCTGCGTCAACGGATAAAGTAAAAACCCATTATCATGGAACATTAATTGATGGAACGGTTTTCGATAGTTCAGTACAAAGAGGCGAACCAATCACTTTTCCTGTCACCGGTGTCATCCCTGGTTGGATTGAAGCATTGCAATTAATGCCTGTTGGTTCTAAATGGAAATTATTCGTTCCTCAAGCCCTCGCTTATGGTGCAAGAGGCAGCGGACCAACAATAAAACCTTTTTCTACCCTAATTTTTGAAGTAGAGTTGTTAGGAATCGAGAAATAGACATTAGCGTATTAAGTCTTGAGTATTAAGTCCCAAGCAAAAAAGTTGAACACAATTTAGACTTGGTGCTTAATACACAAGACTTAATACTTTCTAAAAAAAAAATGAAAAATAAAATGACGAAATACCTGTTTTTAGTATTGCCAATAGCGCTTTTAGCATTTTTTGGCTTGAAATCTTTTTCTCACACCACAGAAAGTAAAACAGATGCATACACTTTTGCAGTGGATGATTTGCAACCAACCGTAACGCAGAAAAAAGTAGAAAGTATGGTTACGGAAATATTAGGTACTTATCATTTCCGTAAAGTACCTTTGAATGATTCGTTGTCTTCCAAAATTCTAGATAATTATATCAAAGAACTAGATTTCAATAAAATGAACTTTACGTCTCAAGATATAGAAAGTTTCGACAAATTTCGTTTTCAGTTGGATGACCAATTAAAGAATGGAGAACTAACAGCGGCATTTCAAATTTATAACATTTATAGAAAAAGAGCCAAAGAACGTTTCACATTTGTTACTTCTATTTTAAGTAAACCAATGGATTATAAGCTAGATGAAACTTACAGTCCAGATCGTGAAAAAGCTAATTGGGTAAATTCTTCAACAGAGTTAGACGATATTTGGAGAAAAGCCATCAAAAGTACTTTACTAGATTGGAAAATTAGTGGAAAAGCTGATTCATTAGCCATTAAAGATTTGACTGAACGGTATAAACGTACTGAAAAATATTTCGACAAAACTAAAAGCGAGGATGTTTTTCAACAATTCATGAACTCTTTTACCGAAAGTGTAGATCCCCATACCACGTATTTTATTCCAAAGACTGCCTCAACTTTTAATCAAGAAATGTCTCAATCTTTTGAAGGAATTGGCGCAACTTTAAGAAATGAGGGAGATTACGTACAAATTGTGGATTTAATTGTGGGTGGACCAGCTTTCAGAAGTAAACAATTAAATCCGAAAGATAGAATTGTTGCCGTTGCTCAAGGAGATGATAAACCATTTCAAGATATTGTGGGTTGGTTTACGGATGATGCCGTTAAATTGATAAAAGGACCCAAAAATACCGTTGTTCGTTTGAAAATTTTGTCTTCCGATGCTCCGACAGGAACTGTACCCAAAGAAGTACGTTTAGTTCGTGAAAAAATTAAATTGGAAGAAGGAACCGCTAAAAAAGAAGTGTTAAATTTTAGTCGTGATGGTAAAGATTATAAATATGGCCTAATAACCATTCCACTTTTTTACCGTGATTTTGAAGGGGCAAAAAGCGGAGAACAAGGTTTTAAAAGTACAACAGCGGATGTAAAACGTTATTTGACTGAATTGAAAGCGGAGAAGGTTGACGGTGTAATTGTTGATTTACGTAATAATGGCGGAGGTTCTTTAACCGAGGCAGTTAATCTTACGGGATTATTTATTCCACAAGGGCCAGTTGTGCAACGTAAACAATCGGATGGAGAAATTTCGGCCGAATATGACCGAGACCCTTCGGTTACTTACGATGGCCCTGTTTCGGTCTTAGTCAATCGTTTTTCTGCCTCGGCTTCTGAAATTTTTGCGGGTGCCATCCAAGATTATAAACGTGGATTAATTATTGGTGAACAAACGTACGGGAAAGGTACGGTTCAAAGTTTAATTGATTTAGAACGATTCTTGAAAGGCGAACCTGAAGGTGTGGGTCAGTTGAAAATTACAATGGAGAAATTTTATCGCATCACTGGAAGTAGTACTCAGCACAAAGGTGTAACGCCCGATGTGGAATTGCCTTCAACTTTCAGTGCTTCAGAATTTGGTGAAAGTTCACAACCAAGTGCTTTACCTTGGGATATGATTGCGTCCACAAAATATACCCTGTCAAATAATATTAACGAAAAGGAAGTAGCTTATTTGAAAGGAAAATCCCAAGGTCGATTGAAAACTGAAACAGATTTAAAGAAACTTTTGACTGAAATAGAAAATTATAAAAAGGCGAGAGAGAAAAAATCAGTTTCATTACAAGAAGAAAAACGACGTAAGGAAATTGACGAACAAAAGAAAAAGAACCTTATCGACCCGGCGGATGAGTTAGCTGGAAACGAATTAAAACCAGAAGACGTTACGGGAGTTGGTAAAGTAACCGGTGCAATGAAAGACAAAACGAAAGAAAAACTTGCTACCGATTCAACGAGTATTGCGGTTGCGAAAATAAAAGCATTGAAAGAGAAACATGAGAAGGATACGTTTTTGAAAGAAACAGAGCGTATTTTAACTGATTTCATCCTCAGTACGCCTACAAATGGTGTTAAAGTTTCGCAAGTGGAAAAGAAAAAAGAATAGTATTTTAAAGAAGTAAAAAGCCTTTCAGATTTGATTCTGAAAGGCTTTTTTATGAGGTAATTGTCACTTTTGAATCTCCATTTGTGATTCCATCTTTGCAGAAATTTTATCAAAATCAATGGCTCCGCAAGACCCGCAACCTTTGGCACAACCTGCTTTATTTTTAGAATTAAAGTTTTTAAGAACAAGGTTTCCTAAATAAATAATAGCTGCCAAAAATATTAAACCAATCAATACATTTTCCATAATTTTACGATTCAAAATCATATTACACAATATTCCAATTTCGAGAAATTACTTCCTCTAGTTCCAAAAACATACTGCAACCTGCAATTAGTTCACGCCCGAATACAAATTCATCTCCTCCTTTAAAATCCTTAACTATCCCTCCTGCTTCCTGCACAATTAAGGTACCAGCGGCTACATCCCAAGGTTTTAGATTATATTCAAAAAAACCTTCAAAACGACCACAAGCTACGTAAACTAAATCTACGGAAGCGGCTCCTAAACGTCTAAGCCCGTGTGATTTTTGCATAAGTTCCTTCAAAATATTCAAATAATTTTCCATCATTTCAAAGTCATAGTAAGGAAAACCAGTGGCGATAAGGCTATCTTTTAAATATTTGGCCGAAGAAACTTTAATTGGTATTTCGTTCAAAAATGCCCCACCGCCCAACCATGCAGTAAAACATTCATCCCGATTTATTTCATAAACAACCCCAGAAACAATTTTATTATTTTGCATGAGTGCAATCGAAATGGCAAAAACCGGCAATCCGTGCATATAATTAGTAGTGCCATCCACTGGATCAATTATCCACGAAAATTCTTGACCATCAGTTTTTTGACCAGTTCCTTCTTCCGCAATAAAGCCTGCTTCGGGAAGAATTTTGTGTAAGCCATCCACTAAACGCTGTTCGGTTTCTTTGTCTACGTAAGAAACCATATCATTAAGCCCTTTATATTCAATACGATCACGATTAAATTCTGCGGCAGCTTTTCTAACAAATTCGCCCGTTTGAAGGGACAGTTTTGCGACATCTGAAGTAATTTTTCCTAAATTCATGATGCAAAGTTAATGGATAGAAGGCAGATAAAACTTGCCTCCAGCCTTAATAATAATGCGGGTGAAGTCATGGAATCCAAGAAATTATCAAACCTTGAAATATATTATCGAAGGTTTATTATGCTAACTTTTTGAATCATAATTTCCACTAATGAAAATTTTAATATGCCCAGGTGCTAACTAGAAACAAATAAGTACCAAAAAAAAAACCTAAAACACCCCAAATAAACCGATATAAACACGAATAGTAAGGAAAAAATAAAACCTTAATAAATGCGTTTTACGGCAATTAATAAGAATTTTTTTACTACTTTAAGAGCGTATATCACTTTCCGATACAGAACTTCCCAAATATGTTTGCTAACAAATCATCCGTCGTTATCTGACCAGTGATTTCGCCTAAATGGTGCAAAGCAAAACGAATATCCTGAGCTAAAAAATCTCCTGTAATGCTTTTACTTAATCCTTCTAAAACATTTTCTAAAGCTTCATTGGTTTGAGAAAGATGCTGAAAATGTCGAAGATTTGTAATTACCGTATCGCCTATTTTTATTTCCTTAGTCTTTACCTTTTTGACTAAACTATTTTTCAACTGATTAATATTCAGATCTTTAGAGGCAGAAATCCAAATAATATCTGAGTAAAAACTCTCAAATTCTGCCTGCTTCTCGGGTGATAATTTATCCATTTTATTTCCGACTAAAAGATAGGGTGCTTTGAATTCTACTATCTGATTATGGATAAACGACAAATCTATTTCGGTGGCATCAAATAGGTAAATAATCAGACTTGCCTTTTCAATTTGCTGCATTGTACGCTCTACACCTATTGCCTCAATCGTGTCGGTAGCGGTTCGTAATCCAGCGGTATCAATTAATCGATACCGAATTCCTTCTATCAATAATTCATCTTCAATTACATCACGAGTAGTGCCAGCAATGTCTGAAACAATCGCTTTTTCTTCATTCAAAAGTCGATTTAAAAGCGTTGATTTCCCAGCATTTGGCTTACCAATTATGACCGTTGGAACGCCATTTTTGATAACATTTCCCAACGAGAAACTTTCAATTAACGGTACTAAAACAGCCTGAATCTGGAAAATTAATTGTCTTAAATCATCACGGTCTGCAAACTCTACGTCTTCTTCACCAAAATCCAATTCTAACTCAATCAAAGAAGCAAAATGTATTAATGACTCTCTTAGTTGAGCAATTTGTTTAGAAAATCCTCCTCTAATTTGATTCATGGCAGTTTGGTGTGATGCCTCTGAATCTGAGGCAATTAAATCAGCCACGGCTTCTGCTTGAGCGAGGTCTAGTTGTCCATTCAAAAAAGCCCTTTGCGTAAATTCACCTGCATTCGCAAGCCTTCCACCTTCACGAATTATGAGTCTTAATATCTTTTGAATAATGAAGTCCGAGCCATGACAAGAAATTTCAATGGTGTCCTCACGAGTATATGAGGCAGGAGCTTTGAAGAGCGAAACCAATACCTCATCAACAATCGTTTCTCCGTCTCGGATAGTGCCAAAATGAATAGTGTGAGAAAGTTGTTTTTCAAGATTCTTACCTCTGAAAAGTTTATTCACAATCGGAAAAGTCTCTGAACCCGAGACTCTTATAATGGCAATAGCCCCCACACCCGCAGGGGTCGCAAGGGCTACTATTGTTTCTTCGGAAGGTATGAGGTATGAGGTATGAGGTATGAGATTGATTGCTTCGATATTAGTCATAATTTTCTAATTCTTTTCTTCACTGTTATTATGATACTTTTGATAATTTTTAGCAGTTCAGTTGCATCAGAATCCATCGAAATATATTCAGTTTCATTCAAATAATTGTTCATAAAAAGTAATTCTAAACAATAGCAAGTTTCATCGCATTCTTTTTGAGCAATTGCTAATTTATGAATAAAATCTAAATCTGATTCAGCATTTCGAGACTCTCTTACATTAGCTCCGACAGATGTCCCGCAACGAAGTATTTGCTTTTAAAGAACGTATTCCTTCCTCTCTTCTTTTAAATGTTGAGATAATCGAACAATTCTTACAGCAAATTTCAAACTCTTATCTTTTAGAATACTATCCGACATAATTTGAAAAGTGGTTAAAAATTAAAATCAATTTATTTAAAACCTCAAACCTACAACCTCATACCTACTAAAAAAGGTCTTTCAATTTCATGGCTACCCCCATATCGCCATCAATTTTTAATTTTCCAAACATAAAGGCAGTCATCGGGTTTAAGTCTCCCGTCATGAGTCCCTCTAAATCGTTTTGAGAAACTTTGATGGTGCAATCAGCCTCAGTGTCATCGTTGGAAACAACTCCGTCGGCTGTTAGAAAAATATTGCCTTCATCCGTGGCAAATTTGATTGATGAACCGATGCCTCCTTTGGCAGCCGCTAATGATTTGATTTTTTCGGTTAATGCTTCTAAGGTCATTTTAAAAGTTAAGTTGTAAGTTGTGAATTTTGAATAATAAATTTTCTAATTACATTTTTATTTGTGTCTACTCATTCTATGATCGCAAAATTAGTCTTCATTTTTGTTTTTAGGTACTTTAGGCTTAATTTTATTAAGTTTTTTACCAAAAATTAAATGATAAATAAACGTAAAATTATTAATGACCCTGTTTATGGATTCGTTAATATTACTTCTGAACTCATCTATGATCTCATAGAACATCCTTATTTTCAAAGACTTAGGCGTATAAAACAGTTAGGATTGGCCGAGTTGGTTTACCCAGGCGCTTTACATACTCGCTTTCATCATGCTTTGGGTGCAATGTATTTAATGAATGAAGCGATCGCTACTTTACGCCAAAAAGGGCATCACATTTCTGATGATGAATGCGAGTCGGCACAAATTGCCATTCTTTTACATGATGTTGGTCACGGGCCTTTTTCTCACGTGTTGGAGCATCAAATACTAAATCAAGTTCCCCACGAACAAATTTCATTTCTTTTGATGGAAGAGTTGAATCGGCAATTTAATGGCAGATTGTCGCTGGCAATCAAGATGTTTATTGGAGAATACCGTAGACCTTTCTTTCATCAACTCATTTCCAGTCAATTAGACGTTGATAGAATGGATTATTTAAATCGGGATAGTTTTTTTACGGGCGTTAGGGAAGGAAATATTGGGGCAGAAAGAATTTTAAAAATGCTCGATGTTGTCGATGATAATTTGGTGGTAGAACAAAAAGGAATATATTCCGTCGAAAACTTTTTAACCGCTCGAAGGCTGATGTATTGGCAAGTTTATCTACACAAAACTTCAATTTGTGCGGAAGTAATGTTATCTCAAATTGTAAGGAGAGCCAGAGAATTAGTAAAATCGGGGGTGGAAGTTTTTGCTACAGAGGGTTTTGGGTTGTTTCTCAAAAATGATGTAACCATAGCAGAATTTGTATCCGACAAATCCTATTTACGGGCATTTACTGAAATGGACGATCATGATATCTGGGCGTGTGTGAAAATCTGGTCGAGACATAAAGACTTCATACTTGCAGGAATTTGTAAGAAATTACTGGCAAGGAAATTATACAAAATTATGATTTCCGAAGTACCTTTTGATAAGCCTTTTCTTGAAAAAATTAAAAATGATTTACGAAATCTGGGTGAAATCAATGAAGATGATTTATCCTATCTTGTAGTAGATGGAACCATCTCAAATGAAGCTTATCTATCTGAAAAAAAGGCAATTAACATCTTAACGAAGAATAAATCGGTGATTGATATTGCCGATGCTTCCGATTTGCCAACCATAAAAGCTTTAAGTAATGTAGTGAAAAAATACTATATTTGTTGGGCAAAGGACGTATATTTGCGAGAATAATAATAGAATTGCCTACTTTGTTCTAAAACCCTCAGTTTGTTCAATAATCAAACGATGCCATAATTTGAATTCTATGTTATATTTTAAAAAAATTTACTCATAACCAAGCACAAAAATATTAATATGGAATTTACGGTTGAACAGATTGCTCAAATGTTAAATGGGGAGGTTAAAGGCGATAAGTACTTAAATATTAACCAGTTGGCAAAAATAGAAGAAGGTTCAACTGGGACAATTTCATTTTTGGCAAACCCCAAGTATGAGCACTATATCTACACTACCAAAGCTACCGCAGTAATTGTAGATCAACAATTCCGACCTAAAAAAGCGTACCTAACTACCTTGATTTTAGTTGAAGATGCCTACGCAGCCTTCACAACCTTGCTCCAAGAGTATCAGAAAATTTTAGCCCAAAATAAGCAAGGAATCGAACAACCTTCCTTCATCAGTGCAACCGCAAAAATTGGCTCGGACGTGTATATTGGTGCATTTTCCTATATTGGCGAGCACTGCACTATCGGGAATAACGTTAAAATTTATCCCAATGTCACGATCGCAGATGCCAGTGTAATCGGGGATAATTGTATCATTTATTCTGGAGTAAAAATTTATCATAATACCGTAATTGGCAACAATTGCACTATCCATTCGAATGCTGTAATTGGAGCAGATGGATTTGGGTTTGCCCCACAAGCAGACGGTGCCTTCGCCACAATTCCTCAATTGGGAAATGTAATTTTGGAAAACAACATAAGTATTGGCGCCAACACCACGGTAGATAGAGCTACGATTGGTTCGACAATATTAAGAGAAGGCGTAAAAATTGATAATTTAGTGCAAATTGCCCATAACGTTGAAATCGGTAAAAATACGGTCATTGCAGCATTAACGGGAATTTCTGGTTCTACAAAGGTAGGAGAAAATTGCAAGATTGGCGGACAAGTAGGTATGGCTGGACATATTACCGTTGCTGACAACACAATTGTGACAGCTCAGTCTGGTATAACAAAAACCGTAAGACAATCGGGAAGAATTATGGCTGGGTCACCCGCACAGGATAGCCACAATAACCTAAAATCGCAGGTTTTGTATAAAAACCTACCCAAAATTGAACAAAGAATCAGAGCAATTGAAGAAAAGTTGAATGAACAATAAACTGATAGCAAACAAGTGCGATGTATTATTTATAAATAAAGTGAATCATTAAATCTCATAGCAATGAAATAGGTTTCAATTTATTAAGTTTCCTACCATAATTATGCGATTGCAAAGGTAAAAAATGAAGAATAAACAGCATACTATTCAAAAAGCCATTACTTTATCAGGCGTAGGCTTGCACACTGGCATTCTGGCCAATATGACTTTCGTTCCTGCTCCACCGAATCATGGTTACAAGTTCCAACGAATTGATTTACAGGGACAACCCATTGCCGATGCCGATGTTGATTATGTGGTAGATACTTCCAGAGGAACTACAATCGAACACAACGGAGCAAGAATAAATACAGTAGAACACGTATTGGCCGCCATGGTTGGTTGCCAAGTAGACAATGTTTTGATTCAGCTGGATGGACCCGAACCACCAATTATGGATGGAAGTGCTATCAAATTTGTGGAGGCAATTCTGGACACAGGTTTGGAAGAACAAAATGCAAATCGCAAGTTTTTCGAAATTCCATCCGAAGTACGTTTTAAAGATAATGAAAGAGGGGTTGAGTTAGCAGCATTGCCGTTGAACGACTATCGCCTAACCGCAATGGTTGACTATAATTCGAAATTCTTATCGAGTCAGCACGCAAATTTGACTAATATTGAGCAATTCAATGAGAATTTTGCCAAATGTCGAACTTTCTGTTTTGTCCATGAATTAGAAGCACTTTTTAACGCAGATTTAATCAAAGGCGGTGATTTATCGAATGCCATTGTGATCGCTGACCGAGATTATAGCGATGTGGAATTAGACCGTTTGGCAGTGATGTTGGACAAGCCTAAAGTAAGCGTTTCAAAGGAAAAAGGTATCCTGAATAATTTGGAACTATATTATCCTAATGAAATGGCTCGCCATAAATTATTGGATATGGTTGGAGATTTGGCTTTGGTTGGTCGCCCAATTAAAGCGCAAATTTTGGCTGCTCGTCCTGGTCATGCTGCAAATGTTGAATTGGCGAAGAAAATTAAGAAATTGATGAAAGAAACTGAGAAGAATAACGTTCCTCAATATGACTCAAAACAACCACCAATTTTCAATTTCGAACGTATTTATCAATTATTGCCGCATCGATACCCTTTCCAAATGGTCGATAAAATTACTTATTTGGATGATGAAAGTGTGATAGGAATGAAAAATGTAACCATGAATGAACATTATTTTACGGGACATTTTCCAAACAACCCTGTTATGCCTGGAGTTATGCAAGTGGAGGCAATGGCACAAACGGGTGGAATTTTAGTTTTAAGTTCAGTTCCGGATCCAGAAAATTATTGGCCATATCTAGTAGGTATCGAAAACTGTCGTTTCCGTAAAAGTGTTGTACCCGGGGACACAGTAATTTTCAAATGTGATTTGTTAGCCCCTATTCGAAGAGGAATTGCAAAAATGCACGGACGTGCCTATGTAAACGGGGTCGTTGTTTGTGAAGCAGATATGACCGCAAGTTTAGTTCGTAAAAGTTAAAAAGTTAAAGTAGTTCGATCGTTAAAGTTGTCTAAGTGGGCGTTTCAAATTACCCTTCAACTTTTATAACTTGAAAACTCTTTGACTAAGAAAAAAAATGACCCAACCATTAGCTTACATCCATCCAGAAGCAAAACTTGCACAAAATGTAGTAGTAGAGCCATTCACTGTTATTCACCAAAATGTAGAAATTGGTGATGGTAGTTGGATTGGCTCAAACGTAACGATTTTTCCAGGCGCAAGAATCGGTAAAAATTGCCAAATTTTTCCTGGCGCAGTAATTGCCGCAATTCCGCAAGATTTAAAATTTGGCGGAGAAGACACTTTAGCAATAATTGGCGATAACACCACAATCAGAGAATGTGCAACCATAAATCGTGGAACGAACGATAAGCATAAAACTCAAATTGGAAAAAATTGTTTAATCATGGCGTATGTACACGTAGCGCATGATTGTTTGATTGGCGATAACTGTATTTTAGCCAATAGTGTACAGATGGCCGGACACGTTGAAGTCGGGGATTTTGCGATTGTTGGTGGCTCAAGTGCCGTACATCAGTTTGTAAAAATAGGTCGTCATGCAATGGTTTCGGGTGGGTCTTTGATACGTAAAGATGTGCCTCCTTTTACAAAATCGGGTCGTGAACCACTTTCCTACGCTGGAATAAATTCAATTGGTCTTCGACGACGTGGGTTTACGGATGAACAAATCGCCCAAATTCAAGAAACATATCGGTATGTTTATTTGAAAAATTTCAATAATAACGATGCCCTCTCGCAAATAGAAATTAATCTCCCAGCCTCCGCCGAAAGAGACGAAATTGTTAATTTTATTCGCAATTCGGAAAGAGGAATCATGAAAGGACTTTCTTAAATAATAGCGCTTAGACTTTAGGCATTAGGTGTTAGTTTAGGTTTCGACTTAAAATTCCTAAAACCTAAAACCCGAAACTTATCAATGAAAATAATTGCTCAAAAACTTGGTAAAAAATTTAGGAATGAATGGGTTTTCAGAAATCTGAATTACAAATTTGAATTAGGAGAATCTTACACTTTTATTGGAGCAAACGGCAGTGGAAAATCTACCTTGCTTCAAGTCCTTTCGGGATTTATGCCTCATTCTGAAGGGCTGATTCAATATGAACACCAACAAAAAACAATCCTCGTGGATGATTATTATAAACATCTAATTGTCGCTGCCCCGTATTTAGAACTTATCGAAGACTTCACCTTGACCGAGATTATTGAATTTCACACTAAATTCAAGCCCTTCAAAAACAATCTTTCGATTACTGAATTCATTGACTTTATTGAATTACCCAAAGCCAAAAATAAAGAAGTAAAGCTTTTTTCTTCGGGTATGAAGCAAAGGGTTAAATTGGGTTTGGCCTTTTGGTCGGATTGTGAAATCTTGATGTTAGATGAGCCTACTTCAAATCTTGATATTGAAGCTTCAGCTTGGTATCTTCACAATGTTCAGGAATATTCAAAAAATCGTATCTTATTTATCTGTTCAAATCAAGCCGCTGAATATCAGTTTTGTCCAAATATCCTTAATATGCGGGATTATAAATAAATATTTGAGGAAAGTGAGATTTAAAAGCGTTTAGACGGATTTTCTATTTATAAAAAAAGAATAGGTTTTTAAAATTTCGAAGACACTAAAAATAAATCGTCCTCCATTCCTTTAATCCCTGTGCCATCCAAATTATGATTTTACTTCAAAAACAAAAAAAAGATAGCCACAAAAAAATAATCTGGAAATGTTTTTTTTTCTTGATGCTCGGCTTGTTAATTTGGCAAAAATCATGGGTTCTTTATTTTTTTCAGCAAGCTAAAGGAGGTTTAAATATTGCTTTTAATACGCTTCCACTCAAAATAATTCTACAAGATAAATCCATTCCCGATTCCCTAAAAAAGCGTATTTTATATATCCAAGAAGTGAAAAAATATGCCATTGATTCTTTAGGGTTGCACGATAATCCGGATGTTTACCAAACACTTTATATTCAAAATGGACAACCATTGGTTCATTTACTAACCGTTGCTGAACCTTATAAAATGGAAGCCAAGGAATTTGATTTTCCAATTGTCAGTTGCTTCATTGGCAGTTTTACCTACAAAGGTTTTTTTGATTCCAGGAACGCCATAGCAGAACAAAATAATTGGAAATCGAAGGGCTACGATACGGAAATGGGGCAAGGAATTGCTTATTCTACTTTAGGTTGGCTGCCAGAGCCGATTTTATCAAATATGCTCTATTATCCCGATGGGAAATTGGCAAGTTTGATTATGCACGAAATGACGCATGGAACGATTTTTGTTAAAAATGACCATGAAACAAGTGAGAATTTGGCAAATTTTATTGGAGAATATGGCGCAAAAAGATTTCTAAAATTTAAGTATGGTATTGATTCTAAACCATTTAAACGATTTATCCAATCCAAAATCTTCAAAGATTCTTTCATCAAACATCTCAATCGGGGTACTTTACAACTGGATAGTTTATACAAAACATTTCTACCAAATTTTACGCCTCAATATAAGGATTCATTAAAATATTCGTTAATTGAAAAAATCGAACAAAGTCAAGATACTATTTATCGTAAATTACCAAACTTGCCAAAGCACCAATTGATCCAAAAAAACCTGCCTAATAATGCTTATTTTGTAAGTTTTAAAACCTATAATTCGCATCAAAATGAATTTGAAAATATATTTAAAAACCGGTTTAAGAACGATTTTGATGGATTTTTAAAATATATGGTAAAAAAATATAACCGATAAACTACCCCAAATTTTATAGAATGAAAAACTCTTTTTTTATAATTGCTTTAATTTTTTCAGCAATGAGTTTTAGATCTGCTGATAAAGAACGTGTCATTGAACAAACAAGTTTTACCACTGGCGAGCACATCGAATACCGAGTACATTACGGTTTTGTAAATGCCGCCGAAGCGATTGTAGATGTGGATGAAAAATTTCAACATGCCAATGGCCGTCCATGCTATAAAGTAAATATTGTGGCTCGAACGCTTGGAATGACCGATTGGTTCACAAAAGTGCGTGATGTTTGGACATCTTACATTGATTCTGCCATGATTTTACCTCAACTTTTTTACCAGAAAAAAGAAGAAGGAAATTATAAAAATGAACAAAAGATTATTTTCAATCACGAAGCCAATACGGCAAAACAGTACGATATTGACGATGATAATGAAAAGAAGACGTTCCAATTACCAAATAATGTGCAAGATGTGGTGAGCGGATATTATTATTTGAGAACGATAAATTTTTCAAAAATGGCAGTCGGAGAAAGTGTGCCAATCATTTTCTTTTTTGAAGGCGAAGTTTATAATATGCGTTTGAAATATCGAGGAAAAGAGGTTTTGAAGACTAAATTTGGCAAAATAAATACTTTCAAAATCACGCCACAATTACCCAAAAACAATTTTTTCCAAGATGAAGAAGCCGTTAAACTATGGGTAACCGATGATGCGAATAAAATTCCAGTGCGGGCGGAAGTGGAACTTAAAATTGGGTCTATCACTTTAGATTTAAGAAAATATTCGGGACTCAGAAATGAATTGAGATTTAATTAAAAAATGAGGAGTTATAATCTAGTTTATAACTCCTCATTTTTTTACTTTACCCTTTCAATGCCTTCTGATACACCTCCAGCACTCTTTTACGAGCAAAATCATGATCTACGATTGGCTGTGGATAATCAAAACTATTCAATTCTGGGACCCATTTTTTGATGTACTCCAGATTTTTATCAAATTTCTCGGTTTGTAATCTAGGATTAAAAACCCTGAAATAAGGTGCCGCATCACAACCACTTCCTGCCGCCCACTGCCATCCTCCATTGTTAGCGGAAAGGTCATAATCAATAAGTTTTTGAGCAAAATAAGCTTCACCCCAACGCCAATCTATCAATAAATGCTTGATCATAAAACTGGCCACAATCATCCGTACTCGGTTGTGCATAAAACCCGTGGTGTTTAATTCTCGCATTCCAGCATCCACAATTGGGTATCCAGTTTTGCCTTCACACCAAAGTTGAAATTCTTTTTCATTATTACGCCACTGAATTTTTTCGTACTCTTTTCTGAACGCATGCCCCTGCCCAACTTGTGGAAAATGATGGAGAATATTAAAATAAAAATCACGCCAAATAAGCTCATTTAGCCATGTTTCGGACAAATCTTTTGCTTTTTGAGCTAATTCTCTGATACTTACCGTCCCAAAACGAAGATGTACTGATAATCTCGAAGTACCCTCAACGCCTGGAAAATCACGCTTTTCTGCGTAGTTTTTGATGATACTTTCACGTACTTCTTTGCTTGGAAAATGTCCTCCAATTTTTGCAAATCCCATGGAGTCTAAACTAGGAATTTCGGTTTTATCGGTTTTAAGGAAATTATCAAAATATGATTCGTTCGGATAAGATTTCAAATAAGATTCATTTACTTTTTCTTTCCACTTCCTACTGTAAGGACTAAAAACGGTGTAGGGTGTTCCTGCGCCAGAAAGCACTTCATTCTTCTCGAAAATAACTTGGTCTTTATACGTTTTAAATTCAACACCTTCCGTCATGGCGTATTCGCAAACGTCGTTATCTCGTGATTGTGCGTATGATTCATAATCATGGTTTGTATAAATCGCTGAAACGTCATACTGATTCAATAATTCAGGAAAAATTTCCTCGGGTGTTCCGTATTTTACTAAAAGCGTTGACCCAATTTTACTCAACTCAGCTTGCATTTCGGTGATAATCTTATGAATAAATTCTACTCTCCTATCTTTTTTATCTTTTAATAGATCCAAAATATTTCTATCAAAAATAAAAATTGGCAGAACCGGATTTCCAGATTTAAGTGCCTGATAAAGTCCCGCATTATCATGTAAACGTAAGTCTCTTCGAAACCAAAAAATTGATATTTTTGACATATTTTAATATTAATAAAAAATTATTCCATAGATATTTAACCCATCATTTGATCATTTGTTTTACCAGCTATACTTTTAAGTGCATAGAGATTAAGTAAAATTGAAAATTCTAAGTTATAATCTGACTTTTTTGAGAAAAATGTTTTTTTTACCTCGCTATTTATAAAACAAACCCCATATTTATCTAAAAAGATGACAAATTTACCAATGGCCGATGGTGTGAAAAGAATCATCGCTTTTTTAATCCATGTGCTGATCTTGGAAGTTGTAATTTTCGTGTTATTTGGAATATTTTCAACGATTTGGACAATTTGGTAATGCAATTAGGCAGGAATGATGGCTGGCAGTGATGGGTCCTGGATTACTAATGTAAGTCGTCTCGCTTGCGCTTCAGGTCGGCTATTTTACTTACATGGAATCTTCCGGCCGTTAAGCTACGATTGGTAAATTTGCCATGCGCTTACTCGTAGCGGATGAAAACGGCAACCGTTTAAATGCTTAAAAAGCGCTTATTCGTAATATTTCAAGATTCGTTTCTGGATTTGTCTGTCTCATTGGTTATTTAACGGGGTTTTTTACCGAAAAAAACAAACGCTCTACGATATTATTGTGAAAAATAATGTTTTTACAAAACCCGTATAAATGAATATTAATAAAAAATGGGTGGCGTATTGACGTTTGTCGTCACCGCCCTTTATTTTTCTGGTATCCTTTTTTGTGCCAATTTTTACCAATTTATCGCTTCAAAAAATTGACGGGATTTGACTTTTCAGGTTGAGGAGGACAAAGAGCATTCCATTATTTTTAATACCAAACTTTAAAAAAAATGCTTTTCACAACAACCACTTGATTTTATTATTCTTATCTTTTTTGTACTAAAAATCACGGACGTTTTTTTGATACAAGTATTTCACATAAATTTTTGTTAAATAATTAGGGAATTTGTATTTTTCAGAGGTTTTTAATATACTTCACAATTTTTCGAAAACTGCCATTCTATCCATTCAATCAACTAATTCCCTTAAAATAGCCAACCACTAAAGAATTATTTTAAAACTTATTCTCGATTTCTATTGACAAGCCCTATGTCAAAATTGTATATTTGCAAGAATCGTATTTAGGTCGTTGGTCTTTGGGCATTGGACTTTGGTATAATTTTAAGATTTTACTCGTTTAAAATCGCTAAACCAATTTCATTTATCACAATAAGAATAGTATAAAAAATAAAAGCACATGATTCCAGGCGAAAAAACCGCAAATATTATTAGAATGAAATTGTCCGAGTTCAGGTTCGATTTACCCAACAATCTTATCTCATTATATCCAACCGAACATCGTGGAGAATCACGAATGATGGTTGTTAATCGTAAAACAAAAACGATTGAACACAAAATGTTTACGGATATTTTGCAATATTTTGATGATGGTGATGTAATGATTACCAATGATACCAAAGTATTTCCTGCTCGCTTATTTGGTCAAAAAGAAAAAACGGGCGCAAAAATTGAAGTTTTTCTTTTGCGTGAATTAAATCGTGAACATCGTTTGTGGGATGTTTTGGTTGACCCTGCTCGTAAAATCCGTGTGGGCAATAAATTATATTTTGGGGACAGTGATTTAGTAGCCGAGGTTATCGATAATACGACATCTCGTGGACGTACCATCCGTTTCTTGTACGATGGCGACCACGACGCTCTAATGAAACAAATACATTTATTAGGCGAAACGCCACTTCCAGACGAAATCCGTTTCAAACGTAATGTTGAACCTTCGGACGAAGAACGTTTTCAAACGATTTATGCAAAACATGTAGGTGCAGTTGCCGCTCCTACAGCGGGCATGCACTTTAGCAAAATTATCATGAAACGTTTGGAGTTGAAAGGAATCAATTTCACGCCCTTGACGCTTCATATTGGTTTAGGGACTTTCAGAACAGTCGATGTTGAAGATTTGACGAAACATAAAACCGATTCAGAGAATTTTAATATACCACAAGAAACTTGTGATATTGTAAATGAAGGAATTGATAACAAAAGAAAAATTTGTGCTATCGGAACAACGGTAATGAGAGCCTTAGAATCTTCGGTATCAGCGGATGGCCATTTAAAGCCTATCGACGGTTGGACGGACAAATTCATCTTCCCTCCTTATGAAGTGAGAATTCCAAATGCATTATTAACAAGCTTCCATTTACCAGAATCTGTTCTGATTATGATGACTTCTGCCTTCGGTGGATTTGAATTGATAAAAGAGGCCTATGCCATTGCAATCAAGGAAAAATACAAATTTTACACGTATGGAGATGCCATGTTAATCATCTAAATTCATAAAAATACCTTCTCGAGATTGGGAAGGTATTTTTATGAACTGTAAAACCGAAATTCGTTGGGTTTTAGTTCTCCCAAAGTTATGGTTCCAATTCTAAGGCGAATTAATTGCAGTACTTCGTAGTCAAGTTTATAACACATTCTTCTAATTTGTCGATTCAAGCCTTGTACGAGAATAATTTTAAAAGTACGATTATCGATTTTTTCAACCAGACAAGGTAAAGTGATTTTTCCTAGAATATTGACTCCTTCCGACATTTTTTGAATGAATTCATCCTCAATTTCTTTATCTACCTTAACCAAATATTCTTTCTGTATTTGGTTTTCACGACGTAAAATTTTATCAAAAACTCGTCCATCATTCGTCAAAATCAACAAGCCTTCCGATTCTTTATCCAACCTTCCAACGGGGAAAAGTGCTTCTTTGAATGGTAAAATATCCTTTAAATTATCAGGAATTTCACGATTTAAGGTAGTCTCAATTCCTCTTGGCTTATAAAAAGCAAGTGAGATAAAGTCTTTTTTTTCTTGCAAAATCTGTGTACCAAAGGCGATTGAATCTCCTAAATTCAGCACAGTGTTTACAAATGTCGTTTCGCCATTTATTTTTATTTTACCTGCTAAAATAAGTGCCAAGGCATTTTTATTAGAAATACTTAATCGTTTTACCAAAAAATATTGAAGTCGTTTTCGGAAAGTCACCTATTTATCGTTATGAGTTGACTGGGGTAAGCAACACGATGAGTTATGCGTTGAGCAGCGTGCACAACCCAACAAGTTATTAATTAAACAAAAGTAGATTCTTAATTTTAAAGTTCCAGCAATAAAGAAAGTTTAGCGAAATATTCGATATAAAAAATTTATAACTCATCAGGTTGTGCAGCCTGCTAAAATAATTACATTAAGCCTTCATCGGCAAAACTCAAGAAGCCGTTATCGGTGAAAATAATATGGTCTAAAACTGGAACGTCCAAATAAATGCCCGCTTCACGAAGTTTTTTGGTTAAGTCTTTATCCGCCTTGGAGGGCGAAAGACTGCCGGAAGGATGATTATGAGCAAGAATAATGGCGCTACAAAGATGTTCTAAAGCCACTTTAAAAATCATTTTAGGGTCTGCTAAGGTTCCTGAAACTCCTCCGCTACTAATCCGTTCACATTTCATTACTTGATTCGCTCGATTCAGCAAGATTACCCAAAATTCTTCATGGGGTAAATCCATTAAGTGTGGCTTCAAAAGCTCATAGGCATCGCTTGAAGCGGTAATTCGTAACCGTTCAGGCGTTTCAGCGGTTCTTCGCCTCCGACCCAATTCTAAGGCACTAACGATGGTGATGGCTTTCGCCTCTCCAATACCTTTAAATTTTGATAAATCCTTCACGGAAAGACGAGCCAACTGATTTAAATCATTATTGACGCTTTGCAAAATAAGTCTGCCTAATTCAACGGCAGTCATGTTTTTAATACCCGAGCCAATTTGGATTCCTAGTAGTTCAGCATCAGATAAAGCAGCTTTTCCTTTAATAAGGAGTTTTTCTCTCGGTCGGTCTTCTTCTGCCCAAGATTTGAGGTTCAGATGCTCTATTTCGTAGTGATGGTTCATAAATTGTAGATATAGTTGCGTAATGCTATGAAAATACAAGTTATCACCTAAATGTCATACAAACAAAAAAAGACCCTAATAAATTAGGGTCTTTAAATATGAGTATTTTTAGCTAAATTACGAAGCTAATTTATTCACTAGCTTTGATAACTTTGATTTCAAGTTGGAAGCCTTATTTTTGTGAATAACATTTCTTTTCGCTAATTTATCTAAAGCCGAAGAAACTTTTTTGTAAAGATCAGTTGCAGTAACTTTATCGTGTGTATCACGCAATTTTCTAACCATTGAACGGGTAGTTTTGTGTTGATAACGGTTACGTAATCTTTTCGCTTCGTTAGATCTAATTCTCTTTAATGATGATTTGTGATTTGCCATGTTTATTTCCCGAATAAATATTGGTTTTCTGTTTTCTAAATTTGAAGTGCAAAGGTACGTATTTTTTATTAATTCACAAGACGTGTTGGGGAAAATTTATGAGTTAAGAAATATGAGTTATAAATTTAATGCGCCGATCTAATTGCTATTTTGGCAATCCCTTATTAAGATTAATATTATTTTTTTGTATTATTTTGCATAAATATCTAATTTTCAATTATTTACAACAATTTTTTATCATTTCATTTTTAATTACTTTTAATTTATCCATGAAAAAATCTACCTTATTTCTCGTACTACTTTTATCGAATTTAAATTCAACAAACTCTTTTTCAACTTCCAAAAATGAGTTAAGCAAGAAAATTGCAAATCAGAATTCAAACATCCAGCCTACCCACTGGGGTTTTTTTGCTCATCAGCAAATTAATCGATTGGCCATTTTTATGCTTCCTGCAGAAATGATGCCCTTCTATAAAAAACATCTTCGTTATGTGATGGAACACTCGGTTGACCCCGACCAACGCCGTTATGCTTTAAAAAACGAAGCTCCACGTCACTTTATTGATTTGGATAGTTATGGCGATAGTGTTTCCTACAAACTTCCCATTTTCTGGAATGAAGCGGTAGAAAAATTTACGGAAGATACATTGATGAAACATGGCATTGTTCCTTGGCATATTCAATTAATGAAATTTCAATTAACGAAAGCTTTTAAAGAAAATGATGCAACAAGAATCTTAAAATTGTCGGCCGAGATAGGGCACTATATTGCGGATGCCAATGTGCCTTTACACACTACATCAAATTATAACGGTCAAAAAACCAATCAGATTGGTATTCATGGATTTTGGGAATCACGTTTGCCTGAATTATACGCTAAGGAATATGATTTCTTCGTGGGTTCAGCCGAATATGAGCGTTTTGTGGGAAAACGGGCATGGGAAGCCGTCAAAAATGCCCATTTGGCGTTAGATTCCGTGTTAGTTTTTGAGCAAAAATTGAACGCAAATTTCAACGAAACCAAGAAATACAGTATTGAAGAACGGAACGGTCAAAATATTAAGGTGTATGCCAAGGACTACTCCAAAAAATACCACCAATCCCTAGATAATCAAGTGGAAAGACAAATGAAACGAGCCATAAAAATGATTGGTGACATTTGGTTTACGTCATGGGTGGATGCAGGACAAACCGATTTAGCCGCCCTTTTAAGTTTCAAATTATCAGAAAAACAAAAAAAAGAGGATGAAATTGAGGAAAAATCCTGGTTACAAAAATTATTCAAAGCTCGTGAGGAGAATTAATTTTCGATGCTCGAAATTTGCTTTTCGATGTTTGGAAAAGCAAGGGGTTAGGTATTTGTTATTTTCTTAAAATAGGTTGGTTTAAATCAAGTAAGCTGCCGGTGTCAAAATGAACATTAAAGCTGAAACATCGAACATCAAAAAACCCCTATATCTTTGCAACATGAAATCACAAATCATTTTAAAAACCGGCAAAGAAAACCCCGTTAAACGTTTTCACCCTTGGATATTTTCAGGGGCAATTGGTAAAATTGTTGGCAAACCTTCTGATGGCGAAGTGGTGGAGGTCTTAGATTCTCAAAAGAATTATCTTGCCACAGGCCACTATCATGAAGGAAGTATTGCCGTAAAAATATTCTCTTTTCAAGCAACTGAATCAGATGACTTTTTTTGGTTTGGTAAAATTCAAAAAGCCTACGACGTTCGTCAAATCATTGATTTTCAAGATACTAACTGTTTTAGATTAATTCATGGCGAAGGTGATGGTTGTCCTGGTTTAATCATTGATTTTTATAATGGCGTTGCCGTTTTTCAAGCACACAGTATCGGAATGTACCTTGAAAAAGAAAAAATTTCTATGGCTTTGCAACGGGTTTTTGGCGATAAATTATCGGCTGTTTACGATAAATCTCACGAAACCTTACCCAAACAATTTGCTCAAAATGTTCAAAATGGGTATTTATTTGGACAATGTGTTGTGCCTCATGAAGTTTTAGAAAACGGTTTTAAGTTTTTGATAAATTGGGAAACGGGTCAAAAAACAGGCTTTTTTCTTGACCAACGAGACAATAGAGCATTGCTGGCAAAATATTCAAAAGGCAAAAAAGTATTGAATTCATTCTGTTATTCGGGTGGATTTTCAATTTATGCAATGGGTGCTGAAGCGGCGTTGGTTCATTCGGTGGATGTTTCACAAAAAGCCATTGATTTAGTTACACAAAATGTAGAAGCTAATGATTTTCAAGGACTTACGCACGAAGCTTACGCTGAGGATGTGATGAAATATCTGAAAGCAAACGACCAATTTTATGACCTTATCGTGCTTGACCCGCCCGCATTTGCTAAAAATGTAGCAACCCGACATAATGCAGTTCAAGGATATAAAAGACTCAATGCCGAAGGTTTTAAACGATTAGCGAAGGGAGGAATTTTGTTTACTTTCTCGTGCTCTCAGGTTGTGGATAGAGATTTATTTTATAATACGGTAGTGGCAGCGGCTCTGGAAGCTGGTAAACAAGTTAAAGTTTTGCATCACCTCACGCAACCCGCCGACCATCCCGTAAATTTCTTTCATCCAGAAGGTAGCTATTTGAAAGGATTGGTACTTTATGTGGAGTAGTAGACCCGTGCGACGGTCGCCCTAACCCCCGAAGGGGGAAAGTTCGACCGATATTAAAACAATAAATGCTCAGAATTATATTCTGAGCATTTATTGTTTTTTGTTCCCCCTTCGGGGGTTAGTCTACCGTCGCACGGAGCTATTCTACAAATCTAAATAAACGATTCCATCTAATTTTTGAGAACCACGATTTATTTGGGTCAAGTGACATCCAAACGAAAACTGCTTTCCCAACGACGTGATCGGCAGGTACAAAGCCCCAGTAACGTGAATCAGCAGAATGATGACGATTGTCTCCCATCATAAAATAATAGTCTTGTTTGAAAGTGTAAGACTTAATAATTTTTCCATCAATTTTGATGGTATAGCCTTCAATTTCTACATTTTTATTTCCTTCGTAATATTTGATTACGTATTTATACTTATCAACATTTACTGAATCCAATTGAATAGTAGAACCTTCCTTTGGAATTAATAAAGGGCCATAATTGTCTTTATTCCAAACATAAGAACGACCAAACATTGCTGTTGAACCATCGTCCCTTGTCATGCTATCTTCGCCATCGGGGGTTCCTTTGGGTGCTTTCAAAATCTCTGCGGCTACGAAAGATTTTAATTTTTTAAATTCTTCAATATTTGATGAATAAGTGTTAACCACATAATCATGCAAACCAACAATTGACGAATCCTGAGAGGTTAATTGCACTTCTTGCCAGTTAAAATTGGGCTGTCCGGTCGCATCTACGCCATTTGTAATATCATATTTATCAAAAAACTCATCATTCAAAGTTTCTTTTACTTTCAATAAATATTCGTGTTGCATTCTCGCTGGATTTTCCATTGGTTTTCCATTAATATACACTTGTGTATCACGAATTTCTAAAGTATTTCCCGGTGTCCCAATACATCTTTTAATATAATAAGTTCTTAAATCCACCGGTGCATCACCATCCGGAAGGTAATTTGGCACATTGAAAACTACGGCATCACCTTGTTTTACTTCTGAGAACCCGGGTAAACGCTTAATGGGTAAATCCAATAGCGTTGAAAACGAAGGCAAATCGGTCCCCCATATCTTTTGGTGCGTTAAAGGAACTTGCAGTGGTGTTTTTGGTGTCCGGACACCATAGTGCATTTTGCTGACAAAAAGGAAATCTCCCACCATTAATGAGCTTTCCATTGAAGGTGTTGGGATGGTGTAAGCTTCAAAAAAGAAGAAACGAATGAGCGTAGCAGCAACTACTGCGAAAACGACTGAATCAATCCACTCACGAAAAGCAGATTTTTGAACTGGTTTTGTTTTTTCTGACATTTTAATATTTGCAACCACCTAAAAACGTACGTTACATAGCATTAAATTTTAACGTATGCCATACCTATGCTTTCACAATTGCTGAATGAAAATTAATATTTTTTTAAAATTTATATTTTTATGGCACTTAATCAATAATTATTAGACAATACTCAATAATTCTTTCATCCCAAACACACCTTTTTTACCCACAATCCACTCGGCCGCAATAACGGCACCGAGGGCAAATCCTTCTCTTCCGTTTGCCACGTGCGAAATTTCGATTTGGTCAATTTCTGAAATGTATTTCACAACATGAGTCCCAGGCACTTTTCCTTCCCGAACCGACCAAATCGCTACTTCGTTTGGGTGAGGAATTTCGTTGCTTACCCATTTGGTTTTATTTTCCGAATTTTGAATAATACCTTCTGCCAAAGTAATAGCCGTTCCCGATGGAGCATCTTTTTTTTCGGTATGATGGATTTCCATAGTAGAAACGCTGTACTGTTTCTGAGAAACCATCATTTTGGCTAAAGTCTTATTTAATTCAAAAAATAAATTTACACCAATTGAATAGTTGGAAGACCAAAAGAAGGCACCATCTTTTTCAATAGCCAATACTTCAGCTTCTGGCTTACTCTCGAGCCAACCCGTTGTTCCACAGACTACAGGAAAGCCTTTTTCAAGACAAGATTTTACGTTTTGAAAAGCGGAGGACGGATGACTGAATTCGATAACAGCATCTACTTCAGAGGTAGTTAAATGGCCAAATTCTTGAGGATTATTTACGTCAATCCGGGCAACAATGTTGTGACCTCGACTCTCTGCGACTTTCTCAATGACCCTACCCATTTTGCCGTAGCCGAGTAATACTATATTCATTTTGTTAGGTTTTGGGCTTAAGTTGGACGAATCAGCATTAGTTTAGTTCAACTTGAAGCTAATTCCTAAAACTAAATACCACTTTTACTTAAATGCTAAAATTAACTTTGCGCCAAAAATAGGTTCCATGATGTCGGGGCTACTAAAAGTTGGTTGTACTTTCAAAGAAATATCATCCGTCATATCAAATGTTTTTAAGTGAGCTGTAACGTTGGCGTCTACAATATTGGCGGCCCAAACTGCAAATAAAATTAAGTACGAACCATCACGGTTTTTACGATAACCCGACACAATGTTACTAAGCTGGTCCTGATTGTATTCTCTGACTATATTCAAATCATCATACAATGGAGTCTTGAAAGTTGTGGAAGGATTTGCACTTCCATTAACATAAGTATCACCTAATTTTCCTTTGTAGTAATGATAACGCATATAATTTCTAGCAATGAAATAAATATTAACCGCAAAAGCACCTATTACTAATGGCAATTTCCAATATTGTCGATTATAAACTTGTCCCCAACCGGGAACCATTAAAGACCGCATTGTGGCGGTTCTGGGAATAATTTTATAGAACTTTCTTAATGAATCTTCTCTGGAATTAACTTTGATTTTTTTACCAATATTGTCAAACTTAGCGCTGTCAGTCTTGATAACTTGACCTTGGCTATTTGAAGACAGATTTAATAAAAGGAATAAAAACAGTATTTTTTTCATCTAAACTTTTTAAAAATCAAACGCAAAATTACTTTTTATATTCCGTTGATTGAAAGAATTTAAGAAATTTTAAGCCTTTAGAATTAGTTTATACTTATGCCATAATTCAAAGTCATGGCACGAATCTTCTCGGTGAATTAGGCTTTGATTGCTAATAAAATTTTATCTAAATCCGCTTGTGAAGTGAAAGGAATTTTAATTTCTCCTTTGCCTTTTTCGTCTGCTTTCACAACAACTTTAGAACCAAAATAGGCTTGCAAACGAAATTGCAAGCTTCTTATTTCCTGTTTCACTCCTCCAATGCTCGCTTTTTTGGCAGAATTTACTAAGTTTGCATCTACTAAATCTCTTACCGATTCCTCCACTTTACGAACTGACCAATCACCAGCAATAATTTTTTTGAAAATTTCTAATTGCTGCTCTCGGTCAGTAATGTTGATAATGGCACGAGCGTGTCCCATAGAGATTTTCATGTCTCTCAAAGCCACTTGAATTACATCGGGCAATTTCAATAATCGGATGTAATTGTTTACGGTCGTACGATTTTTTCCAACCCGATCACCTAATTCCTCCTGCTTTAACGAACATTCAGTGATCAGTCTTTGGTAAGAAAGGGCAATTTCAATTGAATTCAGATTCTCACGTTGAATATTCTCAATTAGGGCCATTTCAAGCATTTGCTGATCATTCGCTGTTCTTACATACGCAGGAATACTGATTAATCCTGCCCGTTTTGAAGCTTGTAAACGACGTTCTCCAGAGATTAATTGAAATTTATTTGGACCAATTTGGCGAACCGTGATGGGTTGAATAATACCTTGTATTTTAATAGAGTCTGCTAATTCATTCAGTGCTTCCTCATCAAAATGAGTCCGTGGTTGGTAGGGGTTTGTTTCAATTAAATCCAATGAAATTTCATTCATCGAATTTATTTGCTCCATACGAGAGGGACGTTCCTGCGGCAATGATGGCTGGCGAGGCTGTACGTTGTTTACTTCGTCTGAATCTTGAAGTAAAGCTCCTAAGCCCCTTCCCAATCCAACACGTTTTTTCATTACTGGAATTTCTACCTTACTCATTATTTTATTGGTTTTAGCCGTTGCGGTTTTGGAATGTAGGACTACGGATGACGTTCAAGCACATAGGTGCTTCTGGAAGTATAAATTTAGTAAGTAAAATCGAAAGCTTTAAAATTTGGTAAAAATTTCAATGTTTTTAAATCAAATATTCAAAAACTAATCTAAATTATTAATGCCTAATTCATCCATTAATATTGCCAGATTCGCTGTACCCTAACCCGTTATTCTTGTGTAACAAATCCATTTTTTGCTAAAACTTCACGGGCAAGATTTAGATAACTGATTGCTCCTTTACTTTCTGAATCGTGGGCAATGGCAGGTACTCCAAAACTTGGCGATTCAGAGAGGCGAATATTTCTAGGAATAATTGTATCAAAAACCATATTATGGAAATGCGCAGTTACTTCTGCAACGACTTGATTAGACAGACGTACCCTCAAATCGTACATAGTTAGCAGTATTCCTTCAATCGCAAGATCTGTGTTCAAACGAGATTGAATAATTTTTACGGTGTTCAACAGCTTCCCCAGCCCTTCCAAGGCAAAGTACTCGCATTGCACCGGGATAATGATGGAATCTGCCGCCGTGAGGGCATTGATGGTAATCAAACCCAATGAGGGCGAACAATCAATAATAATAAAATCGTAATTATCCCTAATCGGTTGCAACGATTCTTTCATTTTTTGTTCACGGTCCCGGAGATTAATCATCTCAATTTCTGCACCTACCAAGTCGATATGAGATGGGATAATGTGCAAAAATGGCAAATCAGTAGCGATTATAATATCTTCAGCCAGAACACCGTCAACCATACACTCGTAAATGGAGTTTTCAATTCCTTTGGGGTTATAGCCCAAACCGGAGGTTGAATTGGCTTGCGGATCCGCATCCACGATGAGCGTTCTGAACTCTAAGGCTGCCAAGCTAGCCGCTAAATTAATGGTGGTTGTGGTTTTTCCTACGCCTCCTTTTTGGTTGGCTACGGCAATTATTTTACCCATTTTAAGTTTTTTCTGATTCTCAACATCAAATATCCATCATTCCTTCCATATATGCAAAAAAGTGTTTCACAAAATGTTTCACGATTTTTTTATTTTTCATGGTTCATTTATTAATTTAGTAAAAAATATGCTCTAAATTGTAATTATTTATCAATCATTAAAAAAAATATATATTGATAAAAGTCAATGATTTTAATCTTTTTGAGTAATAATTCTGGAAATAATACAAAATCTTTGTTTAAAAAAGTAGTAACCAAATTTTTAAAATTGTTTCTACAGTGGATACACCTTAATTTAGTGTGATTTTGAAATATCGCAATTTTTTAATGTTCTCTTAATCTGCGCACTCAAAAAATACACAAGGTTCTAATTATGATTGCCATGTTTTCATTCTTAACTGTATTATCTCCCAAGGTATTTACATACTTTTCCCCGATAAAAATTCATTTTTCCTTAACACAAAAATTATGTCATCATTATCCAATGAATCCCAAGTTGTCATAAAATCCGACAAGTATCCTGCCGCCATTCCCTACATTATTGGAAATGAGGCAGCTGAACGTTTTAGTTTTTATGGTATGCGTTCGATTTTATCGGTATTCTTAGTTGCTCAATTTTTTAATCCTACTGGTAATGCTGCCTTAGAAGCCGTTGCAGAAGCAAAATCAAACGAGCAAGTCCATCTATTTGTATCTTTGGCCTATTTCACTCCTATGATTGGTGCTCTACTGGCAGATTGGTTTTTTGGAAAGTATAAGGTTATCCTTTACGTATCAATTGTCTACTGTATTGGACATTTATTTTTATCCATGTTTGACAAAGATTTAACTTGGTTTGGCTACGGATTGACATTAATCGCTATTGGTGCTGGTGGTATAAAATCATGCGTTTCCGCAAATATGGGAGATCAGTTTGATAAATCCAATGAACATTTGATGTCCAAAGTTTATGGTTGGTTTTACTTTTCAATAAATGCCGGATCAGTACTTTCCAACTTTTTTATTCCGATTTTATACGATAAGTATGGAGCCTCCGTCGCTTTTGGCGTACCAGGTGTCTTAATGGCCATTGCAACATTTATTTTTTGGTTGGGTCGAAAAAAATACATCATTGTTCCGCCTTCTGGAATTAAATTTAATGCGAGAAAATTTAAAGAAGGTTTGGCTGCGGCTGGAAAAGTATTACTAGTTTTTGCCTTCATTCCGCTTTTTTGGGCAATGTGGGATCAAAGTTTAGCTGAGTGGGTTTTACAGGCTAAACATTTGGATCTGAATTTTTGGGGAGGATTTGCCATTTTACCTTCCCAAGTACAATTGGCAAACCCTGTATTTTTAGTAAGTTTCCTTCCTGTTTTCACCTACTTAATTTATCCCTTTTTCGAAAAAAAAGGGCTTAGACTTACGCCTCTCCGGAAAATTGGTTTAGGTTTAATTTTTACTTGTTTATCTTTCGTTATCATTGCTCGTGTTCAGGATGGCATTGATGGAGGAGGGAATCCATCAGTTTGGAATCAAATATTGGGCTATTTAATTTTGTCGTGGGGCGAGATTTTGGTGTGGGTAACCTGTCTGGAATACGCTTATACAAATTCGCCCAAATATATGAAGAGTACCATGGCTGCCATTGGACTCTTGACCGTTTCAGTCGGAAATTATTTAGTATCCATGATGAACGGAAGTATTTCAGAAGGTGGATATTTTGCTTATTTAAGGGTGAGCGGTGCAGAATCCGCCTACTACTGGTTTTTCGTTAAATTAATGGTAGTAGAGGTTATCATTTTCTTATTAGTTTCAAAATTTATAAAAGAAAAGAGATATGTTGGGGAAGATTAATTTTCTACATTTCCTTTTTGATTTTACATTTAAAAAGCTTGTTGGAATAAATTCTAACAAGCTTTTTTGTTTATTTTTCAATTAAAATATGAAAACACGAGCCGCTAAAACTACTAACATCAAGCTTGAGTTAGTCTTTTTTGACATAGGTTTTATTTCCATTTGAATTTATGTAATAACGACCGCCACGAGGCCCTTCATAAATGGTACGACCTTTATCGTCTTTTCCGTAAATTTTATCATCACCTGCCGCTGCTTTTTCAGTTGATTTGTCAACTTTCTTAATCACCTTAGTTGGTTCAGGTTTCACCGTTGGGTTTTTATCCGAAACCTTCTTAGAATCAACTACTTTATCAGCTTTTTTTGCGTCTTTTTCTGTTTTTTTTGCTGCTTTTTCCTCAGCTGTCATTTTCTCTTTTTTACCGCCTTTAGTTGCGTCAACTTTGGCATCTTTTAAAGCCTTTTTTTCATCATTAGCTTTTTTCTTGGCCTCTTTTTCTGCATCTTTTGCGGCTTTATCGGTCTCTGTTACTTTCTTATCAGCCTTTGTATCTTTGGCATCCTTGGTTTTTTTCTTTGCCTCTTTTTCAGCATCTTTTGCTGCTTTTTTAGCCGCTTTTTCGGCATCCTTTGCCGCTTTATCAGCATCCTTGTCTTTCGCTTTTTTTTCTTTCTTTGGTTTTGTATCAGTTTGAGCTTTCAAGGAAGGATTAGCTACGAATAAACCACAAAGCAATAAGGAAAGTGCAATAATTTTTTTCATGAATTTTGTTAATTTTAAAATTGGTTGATAATAAAAAGCTTTTGATCTGCTTTGAAAAAGATTAGCTGACATAAATGCGATGCCTTTTTCTCGACTTAAGAATGTAAATATTTGAATAGAATTTGAAATTCCAAAGAAAAATTGTAATTATTAATCAAAATAACCTCTTTTTACACGAATTATCGATTCAATTGCACAATTATGGTTAAATTTGTCCAAATTACCCTTCAAATTAAAAAAAACTTCTTGGCAATCGTGAAAAATTACAAACTCATTTTTTATTGATTTTACATACATAAATAGTTGATTTTTACGCCGGTTTTCACTTTTCATTATTGAAAAAATTATTGATGGAACTGCTAAAAAATTCACTTTTGGGTGTGTATGTTAGTTTTCGCTCAAAAGGAGCCTGTACTACCGCAATGGCTATTAAAACCAACGAATATGGTTAGTTTATTTTTTTAAAATGTCCAGTCCATCTTCGAAATTCAGGAAGTATATTTATAATCAGGTTACATTATAAACATATTAGAATACCTTTTTGAGCATGATAAGAAGCGAAAGATTTTCCAATATTTTGAGATAAAATTACTGGAAAAAAAACATCGAGCGATGGAAGTTTTTGTTTTGGAGACCGGAAGGAAGTAATAGTTGAAGCCTCTAAACTTACGCAAAATTATCATGTAACATTGAAGAACTACTATTTAAAAGAATCCGTTTTAGTCAATAAGGGGGTTTAAAACAAGATCAGTTTGAAATTCCAACAACATTGACACTAAAATTCTTTTCTGTTAAAATAAATTCTCATAAGCGATTTTCGATGATTTAGAGGGAAGGAAATTTCTTAAGATAGGAAATTCTTGCCGAAAAAGAATAATCCATTGATGATTTTTAGGGAAATTTTAATTTTATACAAGCTGTTTGATCTCAAGACAAATAATTAAATAAAACAAATGGAGGAAAAACATTTACAAAGTTCGGATTTTATCAAAGACGTGGTGATTGGGATGGCTGATGGACTAACCGTTCCTTTCGCTTTGGCAGCGGGATTGTCGGGAGCAATTGCAAACACCAGCATCATCACTACTGCGGGGATTGCTGAAATCGTGGCTGGATCAATCGCTATGGGTTTAGGAGGGTATTTAGCGGGCCAAACCGAAGTTGAACATTATTATGCTGAACTAAAACGTGAACATGAAGAAGTTGAAAGAGTGCCAGAAACTGAAAAAGAGGAAGTAAAAGAGGTTTTTGCGGATTACGGATTAGACGAATATTCTCAAAACTTGATCGTTGAAGCACTTTCCAAAGACAAAGAAAAATGGGTGGACTTCATGATGAAATTTGAATTAGGCTTGGAAAAACCAGATATTAATCGTGCGAGAAATTCGGCACTCACGATTGGCATTTCCTATATAGTTGGGGGTATTATTCCGCTTTCCCCTTATTTTTTTGTTACAGACTCAACGGTTGGACTAAATTATTCTGCCATTCTTACTTTAATCACCCTTTTTGTTTTTGGATATTTCAAAAGTAAAGTTACGGGTCAAAACGCCGTTAAAGGAGCTTTAAAAGTAACGTTGATTGGTGCATTGGCGGCAGGCGCAGCATTTTATGTAGCTAAATTGTTTAGTTAAGGATCGATAGGCTAGGTTTGAAACCTGCCTAAATCTTTGACCGGTTTGTGACTATTCTAAATCATCGACAGGTTTCAAACCTGTCCTATCCAAAAACATGATCACCACAGCAACATTAACCGACGTTTCAGCATTAAATATCTTAGTGAATTCAGCCTACAGAGGTGAATCTTCAAAAAAAGGCTGGACCTCCGAGGCCGATTTATTGGGGGGCATTAGAACCACCGAGGAGGGTCTGACTGAAACCATTAAAAAATCCAACACTTTCATTTTGAAATATACCGAAGCCGAACAAATCTTGGCTTGTATGATGCTAGTTGAGGAAGAAAATTCTTTGTATTTAGGAATGCTGACCGTTTCTCCTGATTTGCAAGGCAGTGGAATTGGAAAAAAACTATTAAAATCAGCCGAAATATTTGCAAAAGAAAGAGAAATTCTAAAAATCGAAATGACCGTAATTTCCGTTCGTTCAGAACTCATTGCTTGGTATGAAAGACACGGGTACGTAAAAACAGGGGAAACAAAACCGTTTCCGATGAACGACCCAAACTTTGGCGAGCCCAAACAAGCATTGAACTTTATTGTAATGGAGAAGATTATTGGGGTTTAAGATAATGCAAACTTTATGGCGCTTGTTATGATTAACACAGTAAAAAAAGAAACAGAATAAAGGGCAAACAAAATTACCGATTTGAATAATGTTTTTAAAATCCCTTGGCGGTAGACTGTTTTTAGGGAAATCACAACATAGATAATAAATGCTAAAAAAGTAACTATCAATGCGTATTTCCAAAATCCCAAAGCAATTCCTCCTCCTACAAAAATGGTTAAAAACAGGAAGAGAACGGCATGAATATGGATTGAAAAAATAAGGTGTTCGTAATAAAATTTAGTTTGTCCGAACAATAAGTGGGGAATAATTTTCTGCTTTCTTACTTTGCTGAAACCTACCGTATAAAGCAGCCAATCCCACAGAAACGGAATCAACCTAATTGGATAAAAAATTATGTTATGAGCGCTTTTACTGTAAATTAACTTTAACAATAATGCAACAATGGGCATTAAAATAAACATCATGACTGAAAACACATTCACAAATAAATGAGCTAATTCGGAAGAAGCTTTCTTAGCATCTTCCTTGAAAGCTAATTGGTAATAGGTTAGGTTTTTCAGAAAACCCCTACTTAAAAATGGATTAGATAAGATGGACGTTCCTTTTTTACTAGCCAAATTATCCAATTCACTGTTATTCATGGTAAGGATTTTTTTCAAATTGCCTTTATTATTGAGGTTACCATCGCTTGCCTTCACCGTAATAAGTGTATCTCCATCGTAATTGATTTTTACTGAGGCATTATTTTTCAAAGCATGGAGGTTCAACGAATATACCAATGGCGTTTTTTTACTTGTAAATTCTGTAAAATAGTCTCGCATTTGGTTATTAATTTCCGTAATCGGTTCGGCGTTAATTGTATCGGCAATAATTTGCTTTTCAATATCAATTAATCGTTGCCGTTTTTTCTTTGAGTGAAGCGTGGATATTAATTTTCTGAGGGTATCATTTTCTTGAATATTCATTTCATCCAAAATCCCGTCGGTATCAACATTGCTTGATAGTGCCAACCAGGTATTCGTTATTTTTTCTGTTTCTGTGATATTTTTTTGCTCAATCTTGCTTTTTTCTTGATTAATTTCAGCCTTATTCACGGTTCCTTTTCCTTGAGATTTACGCCAATTTTTATTACTTCTTGATTCTTTTGTTGAAAAATAAAAAGAATACTTCCCATTTTGAGGTTTAAAAGAAGTTCTATCAATTAAATCTGTCAGAAAATTACCTCCCCTTTCCACAGCTAAATCAACGGCACTCCCTAATCCAAAAAAGAAAACAAAGGAAATCAAAAAATATAGCCTCACGGGTGGAACGTACCGACCTCTCCTTCCTTCCAAAAAATCCTTGGTGATTTTGCCTGGAGACGTAAAAATCGCTTTCATGGTATTGTAAAACTTGGTATCAAAATGCGTAAATCCTTCAAAAACTTCAAAAGCTAAATGCCCAATGGGTACTTTTAAATCGTGATTTTCTTGCCCGCATTGAGGACAGAAATTATTTTCCAAACTGAGCATAGTGTGGCAATTATGACAAATTTCTACTTTACGACGTTTTTTGTGAATAGACATTATGATGGTGAATAGTTAACAGAGAATAATTAATAGAGTAAAGAAAAAATTATTTTCATAAATATTTATGAAACTTAAAAATACAAGAAAAAAGGGAAAAAGCCCTTAGAACCTCTCCCTTTTTAATTAAAATCGAAAAAATTAACCAACTTATCTCCAAAGAATAAACTATTCTCTATTAATTATTCTCTGTTAAATAAAAGCCTATTCTGGCTCGCCATCATCTTCAATATTTGGTTCTGATGTATCTAATAGCGCATTTTCATCTCCTTTGATTTTGTCCTTAATACGCTTTTCCAAAATATCTAATAATTCCTGATTGTCTTTCAACATATCTTTTACGGCATCACGACCTTGTCCCAAACGATTTGTCTCGAAGCTAAACCATGAACCAGCTTTTTTAACGATTTCCATGTCTACCGCTAAATCTAAGACTTCACCCGCTTTGGAAATACCTTCGCCGTACATAATGTCAAATTCAACCACCCTAAACGGAGGAGCAACTTTATTTTTCACCACTTTGACACGGGTACGGTTTCCAACCACTTGGTCGCCATCTTTGATTTGTCCAATTCTACGAATATCCAAACGAACGGAAGCGTAGAATTTCAAGGCGTTACCACCGGTTGTTGTTTCAGGCGAACCAAACATAACGCCAATTTTATCACGCAACTGGTTGATAAAAATACAACAACATCCCGTTCTGTTAATAACGCCAGTTAATTTACGAAGTGCCTGAGACATTAAACGAGCTTGTAAACCCATTTTAGAATCGCCCATATCGCCTTCTAATTCGGCTTTTGGAACGAGCGCTGCCACAGAGTCAATCACAATTATATCAATTGCACCGGAAGAAATTAATTGTTCCGCAATTTCTAAGGCTTGCTCGCCATTATCTGGTTGAGAGATCAGCAGTTGACTGGTATCAATGCCCAATTTTTCTGCGTATGCTTTATCGAAAGCGTGTTCTGCATCAATAAATGCTGCCAAACCACCCGCTTTTTGGGCTTCTGCAATACAGTGCATCGTCAAAGTTGTTTTACCAGATGATTCCGGCCCATACACTTCAACTACACGCCCACGAGGAACACCACCCACACCTAATGCTAAATCAAGTCCCAAAGAACCCGTAGAAATAACGGGAACATCCATTACTTTTGTGTCAGATAAACGCATTACGGTTCCTTTTCCGTACGCTTTATCGAGTTTTTCCAACGTTGTTTGTAGTGCTTTTAATTTTTCATTAGCAGGGTTTACTACTTCTGCTTGTTGCTTTGCCATATTTAATTTTAAAGTTTCTTAAAAATATTAAGAGTGAATTTACAAGAATTTAAACAAATAAAAGTATTTTGAACTGAAATGTTAAATCGAAAATTACAGATAACCCTAATATACTTGATATTGTTCCCCTGTGGATTGAGGGCGCAATTTAGCAACCTTAAGTTGGAAACTTTCCAGCACCTCGACTCCAATCGGGTTAAACAATTGTCTTTTCAATTTGAGAGTTTTTCCTTCATCAAGAACAACGAATACTTCCTAAAAGTTGCCGATGGATACACACTTTTCGGCAATATATTATCACCAAAAATATGCTACCAACCTGCCCAAAATGTGCAGATTGAGGCGGGTATTTTTGCCAGAAAAGATTTCGGAAATAATTCATTTACTAGCGTTCAGCCAATATTTACGGTGAAAATTCAAAAAGATTCTTCCCAGTTTTTATTTGGTAATTTAGAAGGTCATTTAAACCATCGCTTGGTCGAACCAATGCTCAATTTTGAAAGGGTAATTTTGAACAGACAGGAGACTGGCCTGCAGTACACAAAACGCAAGAGAAACACCTTTTTTGACGCATGGATCGACTGGCAAAAGATGATTTATCGTGGATCGGATTTTAAGGAAGAAATCTTTGCAGGTTTTTCGTGGAATAAGAAAATATATACTCGTTCAAATTTCAGTTTTTCTATTCCTTTACAGCTGACATTTCAACACCGAGGTGGACAAACCACTGTAGATACTGGTCAGGTGATTACTAATATTAATGCCGCCATCGGGTTTGAAGCCGAATGGAGAATCATTGGCTTTTTAAAGAAAATAAGACTACAGCATTATTTTGTGGGCTATCGTCAGAATGCAAATTATCACCCATTTTTTCCAGATGGTTCTGGGGCGTATTTCAACCTGACGGCCGAAACGCAAGTCATGAATCTAATGATAAGTTATTGGAATTCTTCGGACTATTTGTCGGATGCGGGAGGAGATTTATATCAATCCGTTGGCAGAACTTTTAATTACGGGAAAGTAGTTGAGAAATATCGTAATATCCTTATCATAAGAGCCATCAAAGATTGGAAGATAATCAATAATTTATACTTGACCTTTCGATTCGAACCTTATTTTGATTTTAACAATCATGGTTTCGAACATTCGGAAAGTTTATTTTTGAGTTATCGGCAACGGTTTGGACTGAGCAAAATTAAAGATTAGTCATGTAAGAACTTTATGTACGTAGTTATTGATGGCACGATTCATACACTTTCTAATGAGCTGTTCGGGAAGCTTAATTTTTCGAAAGAACTTCCCGAAAGTTTCTTTTACTTTCGGGAAGTTTGAAAGAATTATTACAGGATAAATCTCGTAGAAAGGAAGTGAGACTCCTGATTTTCAACAATTTGATTCACGATTGCCTTATTCTCCGCAGTATCTTTTGTAGCAACGACCGTTCTGATTGAGAAAGAACGTAAAGCGGCCGTTACAGAAAGTGTTCCTTCCGCAGAATCTTTACGACCTGTAAATGGGAATGTATCCGGCCCACGTTGACATTGAGAATTGATATTTACTCTCGAAACTTGATTAACAGCCACATCCATCAAATCAGAAATTTGGTGAACATCTTTACTAAAAATTGAAACTTGTTGTCCATGCGAGGATTCAATTAAATATTCGATTGGCTCTTTAATGTGTGAGAAAGGTACGACTGGTACTACTGGCCCAAATTGCTCTTCCTCCCAAATTTTCATTTCCTTACTTACCGGATAAAGTAAAGCTGGAAAAACGAAAGAATTGAAGGTAGCTCCACCATTTTCATTGATTACGGTTGCCCCATGTGCTTTGGCATCATCAATTAGTTCTTTCAAATAAGCAGGTTTGTTTGGTTCTGGAAGCGGCGTAATATTAACTCCTTTTTCCCACATCATACCCAACTTTAATTTACCCATTTCCTCTGCCATGCGTGCATTGAACTTGTCAACCAAAGATTTATGAACCCACATAACTTTCAATGCCGTGCAGCGTTGGCCATTGAAAGATAAAGAACCTAGCATACATTCTTTCACCGCTAATTCCAAATCAGCACTTTGGGTAACGATTGCGGCGTTTTTGGCATCAAGACCCAAAATAGCCCTTAAACGATTTACTTTGGGATGAAGTTTTTTCAATTGATCGGCCACTTTTGAAGATCCAATCAAGGTTAAAACGTCAATTTTTCCGGACTCCATCATCTGTGGAATGACTGAGTTGCCACGTCCATACACTGTATTGATAACGCCGGCTGGAAAAGATGTACGGAAGGCATCCAATAATGGGTAGTGCAACAATGTACCGTGTTTGGGGGGTTTAAAACATACTACATTACCCATAATCAACGCAGGAATCAAAGTAGTAAATGTTTCGTTCAAAGGATAATTAAATGGCCCCATGCAAAGCACAACGCCCAAAGGCGAGCGACGAACTTGTCCAATGATGCCTTCCTCGATCATAAATCGAGAAGAATTACGGTCAATATCTTTTAATGCACCAATCGTGTCGTAAATATATTGAACGGTACGGTCAAATTCTTTCTGAGAATCCCCCAAAGACTTACCAATTTCCCACATCAAAAGTTTGACAACTTCGTCACGTTTGGCAATCATTTTTTGGGTGAATTTTTCTACTGCATCAATTCTTTGTGCAACGGACATCATTGGCCATTCGCCACGACCGTTATTGAACGCTTTCACAGCAGCATCCAATACTTCCATGGCATCAGCTGGGTCAGTTATTGGGTACGAACCAATTCGCTTTTGTTCTAATCCATTAGCAGTTTTTATGAACACAGGTGACCACACATCTTGCGTTTTGCCAGCCCAAGATCTCATTTCGCCATTGACTAAATATTCTTTTTGCTCAATGGGTTCTGTTAAATGATAATCCGCAGGAATTTGGTCTTCTGCGGGAAATAACTTTTCTAATTCAATTGCATTCATTTTCTATTGATAAAAAATATGAGGTTTTAATTTCTGGGGCAAAGTTCATTCAAAAGCATTTTTAATAAGAAATATTACAGGAAAATATTTAAAATATATTATTTTTTATTTGTAACGTTATAATTATGAATTGTTTGACCCTTCTAAATGAAAAGCAAATTAAATTCCTAAATGTTCAAAATAAAGTTAAATTCAGCAAATATTTTCAAGATAAATTTAAAATTTTGAAAACAAATTGATAATATAATTTCAATCACGTAAATTTATTTATTAAAATTTTAAAATTTATCATACTTAAAAATAATATGGTTTCATCCATCACCAACGGCGTAAAAATAAGTGTTCAAACGGAATTTCAACCTGAATACTCAAATCCATATCAAGCGCATTTTGTATTTTATTATCATGTACGAATTCAGAATGAAAGTGATTTTACGGTGAAACTTTTACGTCGCCATTGGTACATTTATGATGGAAGCGGTCAAACTCGTGAAGTAGAAGGTGAAGGAGTTGTCGGACAACAACCAATGCTCGAACCAGGTCAATGCTATGAATATTCTTCGGGTTGCAATCTGAATACTTCGATAGGCAAAATGGCAGGAACTTACCGCATGGAACGTATTTACGATGGTAAAAATTTCAACGTAATTATTCCAGATTTTAATTTAATTGCTCCTTTCAGAATGAATTAATTTTGTTTCGATGTTCATTAAACTGAACAAAACGAGAAATTCATCATAAATCAAACATTATTATTAATGATAAAATATTATTTCCAATTTTTATTTGCCTCCAAAAACGAACACTCCATTCATTCTCCCTTTGTTTTTGAACTTTATACGAAAATAATTCAAGCAAAAACTAATTTTTCTGTCTTTGAAGAAATCGAAAACTTACGCAAAAAACTCTATAAAAATCGTACCATTATTGAAATTACCGACTTTGGTGCGGGTTCGAGAATTTACAAAACCAATCAAAGAGAAATTCGTCAAATTGCCAAAAGTGCCGAGAAAAACCCCAAATTTGGGAAACTTCTTTTTAGATTAATTAAATATTTTGAACCAACCACAATTTTCGATTTAGGAACGTCTTTAGGAATTACAACCATCTATGAATCAAAGGCTTATGATTCGGCCAAGATTTTCACTTTTGAGGGTTGCCCTGCCACAGCGGCAATTGCCAAGCAAAATTTTGAAGCATTAGCATGTGAAAATATTGAAATAATCGTTGGAAATATAGATAAGACTTTACCGCAAAAATTAGAGGAAATTAAGCAATTAGATTTCGCTTTTTTTGATGCCAATCATCGTTTTGAACCAACGGTTAATTATTTTGAACAGTGTTTAGAAAAAGTAACAGAGAAATCTATTTTTGTCTTTGACGACATTCATTGGTCGGAAGAAATGCACGATGCTTGGCGGGTGATCAAAAATCATCCAGACGTAATGATTTCAATTGATTTGTTTTACGTAGGATTGATTTTCTTTAGAAAAAATCAACCTAAGCAGGAATTTGTACTCAGGTTTAAAAATTGTCTGGATACAGCATTCTGGTATTCAAACAATATTAGTAAGCCTATTTTCCAGAAATGCTTTTCAATTCCTTCCCCGCAATATCCTCCCAACGGTATAAATGAAAAGTTTTATCATCGCTCATAGCCACAAATAATCCTTTTTTGAAGGTATTATTAAAGGGCAAGGCAACCACTTCTGAGCCATCGCTGTTATTGGCTTTTACCTTCACAATTTTCAATAATGTATGTTCGTGTGGATTTTTGGCAGTTCCTTCTCTCGTGAAAATATGAAATTTATTCGCTCCCTGGTCAGAAACAAGGATATACCCAGTAGTTTTGGAAAGTTGATAAATTGAAATTCCTTCGTGGTCTTCGGTGAAACTCGTCGTGGCAAATAGGGCTAATTGTTCGTTGCCTTTATTAGGTTCGGCATAGTATTTTCTTACACCCACGCCTTCATCCGAATAATAGACGTAGCCCAATTCATCATCAACGGCAATGGATTCTATTTCTTTTTTGCCGCCATAAATCCCAAATTTTCTAACCAATTTGGCTTTCACTTGTCCATTTCCATCATCTTCTAATAGATATTGCCATAAATATTCGCCCGTTGTTGGGCCCGTTTTTCACCCAACGATGGCATATATTTTACCTGCCGAATTTTTATACAAACTAATACCCATCAAATCCCGAAAATTAGTCCCTGTTTCATTTTCAAAAACCTCAATGCCTCCGTTGTCAATCGCTTTCATATCGGGTAAAGAAAATATTCTGAGTTTATGGGTAAATCTTTCGGTAGTTACGGCAATATCGGTTGATATTCCTTTTAATTTCAAACCATATTCAATATCCACATTATTCGGTCTTTTCAAACCTCGTACCGTTTTATCCTCTTGAATTTTTCCTTCCAAATCAAAGACGTACAAAGCCCCATCAAGGTCTTTATCCGTACCAAGAATTAGGCTTTTGCTTGGGTCCGATGGATTCACCCAAACGGCAGGGTCATCAGAATCTTTTTTAACGGTTTCGGTAATAAAGACGGGTTGAATAATAACGTCTTTTTGATTTGTAACAGTTTGACTTTGAGGAGTTTTACAAGAAAAAAAGAGAATAAAGAGGATAGGTATTAATTTAGTGTTTATGGCGATTTGTTGAGAAAACAGAAGCCTTCGTTTTGAACGAAGGCTTCTGTAAAATTAATTATGAAATTTCTAATTATTTCGCCCCAAAAGCCCCCACATACGTCGCAGGTTCAGGAGATTTATAACTTACGCCATTGATAGTGATTCCGTCTTTGAAATTTCTGGTGAAAGTAGTAATTCCTTTTCCCAAAGCAGGAGAATTAGCCGACAAGTGAAAATCCCAAGCGGTATTAAAATCCGAATTTTGGCTATCCGTATTGGTTGGATAATTTACAAATTTGGGGTCATTGTCACCAGCAATTTTACTAATCACATCATTTGTACCTTTAAGAATATCGGCTGAGGGTTGAAATTGGTCAACGCCAGTTTGTGTGTAACCATAATAATAATTGTTGCTTATAATTGAACGACTATCTTCTGGTAATTTTACATCTCTTTTAATTCCAAAGCGTGTATTTGCCATTAAATTATTATATAATTCAGCACGAATACTCTGCTCAACCCAAATTGAACCGCCTTTTGCCGTTGGTTTTCTCCAACCTGTATTCAAAATAGTATTGTTATAAGCCACTGAATAAGCTTGAGGAGTACGTCCGCCAGTATTGGTAAGTTTCAAAGCATTTGTGTTGGTGCTATAAATTAAATTATAGGCTATGTCCACAATTACACCCGACTTGATATCGATTGCGTCGCCACTGCTCAAACCCGTAGTATAAAAAGCATTATTGGCTAATATCACGCTTCCGCCTTCGATATAAAAGGCATCGTCACGCCAATTTCTTACAATAGAATTTCTAACAACTAATTTACCAGTGGTATTTGAAAACCATAAAGCTGGGTCAAATTCACCGCTAATTGCTTTGTACAATCCTAATTTCACCGACGTTGAGGCCTCGGTGATGAGGGCTCCACCATATTCCATGATGACATTATCAAGCACTAATTCAGTACAAGTTTTGGCGGCTAAGATTCCTCCCCAAAGCTGTCCAAATTTATATTTTGTTAACTTTGCAGCTTCTGGAATGGATATTTTAATGGGATTTGCCGTTGTTCCGATGGCGTATAAATTGCCATTCACGATGATTTCGGGCTTACTGGTGGTGTCCATTACAACACTTACCCCTTCTTCAATCGTTAAGGTTTTACCTACTGGAATGATAATATCGCCCGTTACGGTGATGATTGAACTTTTTTTCCAAGTTCCAGAAACTTCACCTTTTACAGACAATTCATCGGGTTTCACTACGGGGGCTACGGTAGTGGTTGAGTCGCTTTTGCAACCTATGAAAAACAAGGTAGCGAGGGTTGAAAATAATAATAACTTTTTCATTTTTCAGGGGGTTATTCGTTTGTTTTACTCAGTAATAATTTGGACACGATTAAAGGATTTATTGGATTAACAGAATTGCCTATTCCAATCTTGTTTAATTACTTTAATCCCATAAATTGTTTTTTGAAAAAGTACACCAAGACTTATGAAACAATGTAACTAATTTGAACATTTTACATTTTAAAACGTAAGCCAACAATAAATGACCGCTGATAAAAATCCTGACGAATAAGCGTTCTGTCATCAGATTTTCCATCTTGAAAAACATCTTTATTGATGGGATTAGTATTTTTTATAATTAATCGAAGTGGTGTATCAAGCAAATTATTGGCTTTCATAAAAATGGTCCATTTGTCGTTGAAACGCTTTTCCACCGAAGCATCCATCTGCATAAAAGCCTCTTGCCAAAAATCATTGTCCAAAAATTGAGAAACTGTATTGATTCGCTCGCCCGTGTATGAACCGGCCAATTGAGCATCCCAGCCGTGTTGCGTGTCTTTGTAGAGCAAGGTAAGATTGCCAATGTGAGCCGATTGTCCGAAAAGTGGGCGAGTTTGTTCCACATTTTTTGAGAAAAGATTACCGTTTATATCCCTTTCTCTAATGATTTTTTGGGTCGTAATCGAAGAATTCGTGTAAGTATAATTTGCCTTAACCCCAAATTTTTGGAAGTATTTGATGTAGTCCAATTCCAACCCTACGTTGCTCGCATTACCGTAATTTCCTGGTGAATAAAAGACATCTTGTCCACGAGTTTCATCAACTTTTAGGGCGTATTCAATCGGGTCTTTAAGGTATTTGTAAAAAACGCCTACCATCAATGCGTCGGAAGCATTCGGAAAAATTTCGTAGCGAATATCAAAATTATCCGCAATTGCTCGTTTCAAATCAGGATTGCCCCTTTCTTGGAATTCTTCATTGACCACTTTTCCAGGCACAATTTCAAAAAAACCTATGCGATTGATGGAACGGAAGTAGGAAGTTCGTAGAAATTGCGTAGGATTTATGCCGTATTTAAGGTTAAGACTTGGTAAAAAATCCGTATAAATTTGCGTTCCAGCAGGGCGTAGTTCTCCCAACGGAAAAAGCATTTCGTAGCCTTGGTTCGTTTGTTCAACTCGCAGACCACCAATGACTTGCCATTTTT
>Ga0114959_10000284_pt1 | contig 48538 bp, 35 predicted proteins | sample C_130625_EF_Meta_FD_87317 | JGI IMG/M metagenome (GOLD analysis project Ga0114959, IMG submission 87317) | Freshwater microbial communities from Lake Croche, Canada to study carbon cycling - C_130625_EF_MetaG | ecosystem: Environmental > Aquatic > Freshwater > Lake | place: Lake Croche, Canada... | reverse complement strand
GTTTGCCCCGTATGCGGTGATTCCGGCGGAGAATGCACGGGTTACGAGTCGTTCAGTACCGCTTGGAGTGGCGGCCCTGCAAGATGCGCTGGGCAATGCGGTGCACACCGCGTTAGCGGGACCAGTGAAGGACCGCACCATTTTGATCACCGGCATGGGACCGATTGGTCTGATGGCGGTGGCGGTTTGTAAGGCGGCCGGCGCGAAACGCGTCATCGCGACCGAAATATCAACGTATAGGACTGAACTTGCCTATCGAATGGGGGTGGACGAGGTGATTGATCCTCGGCAACCCGAACTTAATGAGCGGATCGGCACGGTGGACGCAACTTTGGAGATGTCGGGTCAGCCCAGTTCTCTGGCCCTGGCGATTTCCGCAACCAAGCCGGGCGGCCGAATCTCCATGCTCGGGGTTTACCGGGACGCGATGCAATCGGTTGACTTGAATCAGGTGATTTTCCGCGGATTGACTTTGCAAGGCATCGTGGGTCGGCAGCTGTGGGAAACCTGGGACCAGATGGCCCTTCTGTTCGAAAACGGGATGGATGTGTCGCCGGTGGTGACGCACACGATGCCATTTACGGAGTTCGAGACCGCTTTTGCACTCATGGCGGCGGGTCAAGCTGGAAAAATCGCGCTTACTTTCCCCTAGGTTAGCCCGCTGAATATTTTTGGGCGTAAAATGGCGCGCATGTCCCGTACCCATGCGCTTTACGCTTTGTTGGCAGTCACTTCGGTGTCGGTAGCCACTGCGTCTTTCAATCTTCCAGATCGGGTGGCTCGGTTTGGAAATGAATCGGCGATTACTCCGGCCCGATTGAAAGACCATTTGGAATTCATTGCGAGCGACGAATTGGAGGGGCGAGACACTCCGTCGCGGGGCTTGGACGTGGCCACTCTGTATGTTGCCACCCAGCTGAAACTATGGGGAGCGGTACCGATGGGGGACAACGGCACCTTTTTCCAGAACGTGAAGCTGAGCCGACGGGCGACCGATACCGATGCGAGCTTCATCACGGTTGGTAACACGAAATTTACTTACGGGGATGGATTCAAGCGGACCATTCAAGGCGGCACCGGTACGGGAACGCTGGTCTTCGTTGGTCACGGTTACGTCGTGCCGAATAAGGGCATAGATCCTTACGCGGGCGCGAACCTGAAAGGGAAGATTCTGGTGGCACTTTCCGGTCGACCGAAAGGCACGGAGCAATCCGATATTCGCGGCGGGGGGGCGATCTCACCGATGGCGATGGCCAATCGAGCCGGGGCCGCCGGAGTGATCATGATTCCGGATGCGGACTACTACCGAAACTGGACGACCGACAACGGAAAAGCGATCTCTCAGATGACGATGGATACGGTCACTACACTAGACGGGATTCCAGGCGTGATGGCGGGGCCAGCATTGGTGAAGCAAATTTTCGCTGGCGAAACAATTTCGGCGGACGACTTGCTGGCCGGAAAAGATGTGGCGGAGAAGGCTTTTTCGTTGGATCCGACGAAAACCGTGACGCTGTCGATCAAGGAGCGAAAAGAGGAAGCGAACGTGCGCAATGTCGTGGCGGCGGTTCCGGGAACCGATGAACGGTTAAAGCAGGAGTACGTGGCTTTTGGTGCCCATATCGATCACGTTGGCATGGCAACTTCGGGACCGGGGGACCGAATCTTTAATGGTGCCGACGACGATGGATCCGGCACGGTTTCAATTCTCGAGATTGCGCACGCTTACTTGACCGGGCCGCGCCCGAAGCGATCGCTGTTGTTTGTTTGGCACTTTGGCGAGGAGAAAGGATTGTGGGGTTCGGATTACTACACGACCCACCCAACCATCGATCTTAAGAATGTTGTCACCCAGTTAAATATCGACATGATCGGCCGCAGCCGACCGGCGGGCGACACGAACCCGGCAAACAGTGTGTTGACTGGGCCCGATGAGATCTATGTTGTGGGCTCGACGAAGATGAGCACCGACCTTCAAAAAACGAGCGAAAAGACGAACGCCGATTTCTTGAAGATCAAGTTCAACTACAAGTACGACGATCCGGCCGATCGTGAGAATATCTTCTACCGCTCTGACCACTACAATTACGCACGCAAGGGCGTGCCGATCATTTTCTACTTTGATGGCGTTCACGAGGATTACCACCGTCCGGGCGACGAAGTCTCCAAGATCGATTTCGACAAAATGTCCCGCGTGGCGCGAACCGTTTATGCGACGGGCTGGAACCTGGCGAATGCCCGCAATCGACCGGTGGTCGATAAACCTCTTAAAGGCTGATGCGGCACCATTTGACGGCTTGCCGGCAAAACTTGCACGGTCATTTTTCGCGCGATCTATCCCCGGTTTTGGAGATTGATCCGGGGGATACCGTGCGGTTTGAATGTCTAGATGCCGGATGGGGATTGGGTCCGCATTCAGGCACGGCGGGCGGGCAGGAAACATTTCCGGGGCGGCATCCGGAATTGGATTCTGGGCACGCCTTGACCGGTCCGGTTTACGTGAGAGGGGCGGAGCCCGGGATGACCCTGGCGGTACGCATTGATGGTTTGACGGTAGGCGACTGGGGAACCACCGTCGCGGGCGGCTGGACGTGCGAGTGGAACGAGCGCTTGGGCGTGACGGACGCGGGGGTATTTCATACGTGGACGTTTGACGAATCACGTGAGTGGGCAACCAATTCGCTGGGATTTCGGGTGCGGTTGCGTCCATTTCTAGGCGTAATGGGGATGCCGGCGAACGTGCCGGGCATTCAGTCAACCATCCCGCCCCGGGCAACCGGTGGAAATATCGACTGCAAAGAACTGGTGGTTGGGAGCACCCTGTATCTCCCGGTATCGGTACCGGGCGGGCTGTTTAGTGCTGGAGATGGTCACGGCGCCCAGGGGGATGGGGAAGTCTCGGTTACGGCGATTGAAGTGCCAATGACTGCCGATTTGACCTTCGATTTGTTGGAAAACATGCCCATATCCGCTCCCGTAGCGAATACTCCCGCCGGATGGGTGACGATAGGATTTGACGCCGACACAACCCAGGCGACGGTTTCGGCGCTTAATTCAATGCTAGAACTGATGGGGCGTCAGTTTGGAGTTGGTCGGCTAGATGCATTAGCGCTGGCGAGCGTCGCCGTAGATATGCGGATCACCCAGATGGTGAACCAGGTTCGGGGGGTTCACGCGGTGCTGCCCCATGGAGTGCTTTCTCGCTGATTAGCTGAGCGGATTGGGCCACCCAATTAGGTGGGTGAGGAATATGGCTACGGCAAATCCGCCGTAGTAGATGCCGAATAACGTAAAGGTTTGGTTTCGACTGATACGTGGGAGTTCGACGGGTTTGTTTCTCGCTTTGTATGATTGCAAGATGGTCAGGGCTGGCACGATCAGTTGGATTATTAAGAATACGGGAAAGCAGATCGCAGTCAAGATCGCGACCAGGAAAAAGAAGGGCGTGGGCCAAAGTACGACGGTTGCCCATGTTGCAGACATCATTAAGTAGTTAGCTATTCGGAGCCCGGAAGTTTGCTTTTGTACCAGGAAGCTCCAGTAAATAGCGGGATATACGAGTACTACTAGGAGTGAGACTATAAGCAAAACTGCAAGCGGGTCGCGATGCCACCCAGAGCCGTTGAAATACATCAAGTACAGGAACAGCATCTTGTTTACGAGTAAGGATTCCAGTTCCACAAGATCTTGATGGAATGGGCGCTGCCTAGCGCGTAGATGACGAGGGAAATTGCAGATTCAATGTGTCTTATTCGCTCGGTAAGGAAGACTCTCTCGCCGCCTTTACGAGCGAAGATGGTCCATCCCGACAATGATGCGTAGGCGAGCATGAACGCGAGAAATGCCCCTGGCGTGTACACCATCAGCATGAGAACTATGCTGGCTGGCCCAGTGAAAATTAGCCACGTGCTCCAAAGCAGGATCAGGTTGAGCAACCACGTGTCTCTTCCGATTCCGTGGCGAAGATACCCCCAGAAGAATAACGGATAGATGAGCATCCAGCCGCAGAATGCAATCAAAAACAACCAAAGCCAGAATGCTTGAATGGGCGGCAAGTTGCATCTTTTGACGCCAGTTGGAAAAGGCGTGTGGCATCTTAGGCAATGAATATAGTCCCGCAGGTGCCCAAGACGATGTCAAGGATGGCTGCGGGTTTGATTCACGGGATATTCATTGTTTCTTACGGGCCTTTCTCGATCTTTGGCAAACCGTAATGGCCGAATAAGAAGCGACGGCTGGATAATAGGAGCCGCAGACGTCGTCTGCGGTCTACCTAAAGGCTCATCGCGACGACGCCGGTTCGTACGATTTCCTGAATGTGAAATGGTTGCAGCGCTTTGATCACGTCCTCCACCTCGGCGACTGAGCCCGTGAACTCGACCACGATTTGGTCTCCCTGAGCGCCGGGAGTTTTTCCGTAGAACTCGAGAACCAGATTGTAGAGCGAGTCGCGTTGTTCGGCCGTCGGCTGGACTCGAATGAGGGCCAATTCTCGGCTGACGCTACTTTCGGCCGGGAGCGCGGAGCACTCGACGACGTCGATCAGCTTGTCCAACTGCTTGAGCACTTGCTCCACCACGGAGAGGTCACCCTCAACGATGAAGGTCATGCGGCTTAGTCCCGGCTCTTCGCAGTCGCCGGCGTTAAAGCTGGCGAGGGAGAATCCGCGGCGACGGAACAGACTGACGACGCGATTGATGGTTCCGCTTTCGTTCTGAACCAGGGCGGTGACGGTGTGCTTTTGACTCACGACGATTTCTTCAGTGTTCATTTATTGGCTCCGGTGAGGCTAGGCGCGACTTCCGGCGCGTGATGGACGGAATGAGTGGTTTCGAAAGAGGCAACGACGTCCTCGGGCGGCTCAACGTGGGTGAGCGCGGGATCCATGATCACGCTGCTATTGCTTCCACCCGCCGGAACCATGGGATAGACGTTCTCTTCCATTTCCACCACGAATTCGCAGAGAACCGGGCCATTATGGGCGCGGGCGGCTTCCATGGTGGCATCAAGATCCTCGCATCGATCACATCGGAAGTACTTGACTCCGTAGGCTTCGGCAAGCTTGCCAAAGTCGGGCGACCCCATGGCGACGCTGCTGTAGCGATTATCGTAAAACAGCTCTTGCCACTGCCGGACCATCCCGAGGTATCCGTTGTTGAGAAGCGCGATCTTCACATTGACGCCGTACTCGACGGCCGTTTGAAGCTCCTGCAAGGTCATCTGAAATCCACCGTCGCCAACGACCGCCCAAACCTCATGGTCGGGCCGAGCGAACTTCGCCCCAATCGCGGCGGGGAATCCAAAGCCCATGGTGCCAAGGCCGCCGCTGGACATCCAGTTGAATGGCTTCTTGAACTTGTAGAACTGGGCGGTCCACATCTGGTGTTGACCAACGTCGGTGGCAACAATCGCCTCGCCGTTGGTGTGCTCATTCAAAGCGCGGAGAACGGTGCGGCTCAAGAACTTGCCTTCCGGAACCATGAGCGGATACTGGGCTTGCCAACCACGAATCTGCTCACGCCATTCTGGGTGTGACAGCTGGGTGGTGCGGAGCTTGTTGATCTCGCCAAGCGTGGCTTTCACATCGCCGATGACCCAAGCGCGGGGGCTGACGGTCTTTCCGACTTCGGCCGGATCGAGGTCGAAGTGCAGAATCTTGGCGTTCGCGGCAAAGGCTTTGGTATCGCCGGTCAGTCGATCATCGAAGCGAGCGCCAATGCCGATCACCAGGTCGGCCGCCTGAACGGCGAGCGTTCCGGTGGCTTCCCCGTGCATCCCCATCATGCCGAGGGAGAGTTCGTGGTCGCGCGGGAAGGTTCCGAGACCCAGCAGGGAGTTAATGACAGGAATATCGTTTGTTTCGGCGAACGTTTTGAGTTCATCAAACGCTTCGCCCCACAGGACGCCCGCACCGGCGATCAGGACGGGGCGTTGGGCCGCCTCAATCATGGCGACGGCGGTCGCAATCTGGGCCGGATCGGGATCGGGAGGCAACTGGTATCCACGGCGATGAATTTCGGTGGGGAACGGGTTGCTCGTCATCTTTTGGAAAACGTCTTTCGGAATATCAACCAGAACTGGACCCTTGCGGCCGGTGTTTGCCAGGTAGAACGCTTCGGCCAGAACGTACGGCAGGTCGTTTACGTCGGTGACCAGGTAGTTGTGCTTGGTAATGGGGATGGTGATTCCCTGAATATCGGTTTCTTGGAATGCGTCTTTGCCGATTGCCCAGCTGTTGACGTTACCGGTAAGGCACACCATGGGGATGCTGTCCATCATCGCGTTGGCAATGCCCGTTACGAGGTTGGTGGCACCCGGTCCGCTGGTGGCAAGGCACACGCCAACGCGTCCGGTCGCCCGGGCGTAGCCATCGGCCATGTGGGCGGCGCACTGCTCGTGACGAACCAGCACGTGCTTCACCTGTGGCCAGTTCAGCATTTCGTCGTAGAGGGGAAGCACAACGCCTCCCGGATATCCAAATAGCGTGTCGATCCCGTGTTTAACGAGCGACTCCATAACGATGGCGGCCCCTGATCTTTCCTGCATATTCCTGCTTGCTCTCTTCCCTTATTACTTAAAACAAGAAAGCCTCCCGGTTTCCCGGGAGGCTTCTCGTCAACATTTTCGTCTTCGTTTATCCAGCCCGGTTTAGCCCCGCTCAATAAGGAGGAGGTTTAGGAGGATAATCGAGACAACCGGCAGACTCGGCGCAACGCGCGCCGGGGCGCAAAGCGCTCCTGCGATAACTGGTGGCGTACCGGTCTCCATCTCAAAGATAATATCACGCCTTTTCGGAATCCGAGTATTTATTTACAGTTTTTTCTTTATCGCGCGCCAAAGGGAAGGGTTCACGGTCTCGGGGATGGCGATCAATAAGGCTGCCGTCGCCGCTTTGTACCGCCGGAGTTTCTTGCCCGATTTCTCTCGCTTCGCCTCCACCAGGTTGGCTAAACGGTCGGCTAGCTTGATGGCTTGGGCGGATGCCGACATCTTGATCACGTCCTGACGAAGGAGTTCAGCGCGTAGATTCCAAACCTCGTCGCGAGAAAGTCCGGCGACGGCGGCAGCTTCCGGCTCGGTCCGGGTCAGCTCTCGCACCAGGTTCAGCACGTCCGTACCAAACTGCTTTTTAATCTCGGCCTCGGTCGCCGATTCTTGCTCGAGCAGGTCGTGAAGCGCCGCCGCCGTGAGTAACACAGGGTCGGTGACCCGCCCAACATAGCGCAGATTTGAGACCACTTCGGATACGTGCGTGATGTACGGGAGCGGGTCTTTTCCGTCGCGCAACGTGCCAGCGTGACGCTGGGCAGCAAACAAAAGGGCTCGGTCCAGAGAGGGCGTTGACATGATGGATTGGATGAAATTGAATGTCTGAAGGAGACCATGTCTCCTTCAGACCTAACCTGGTCCTAGAACCCGTCCGAGCCTTTGCCCTTCTTGTTGGCACTCGGAGGACGCTGCAGCTTCATCGGCTGGTATTTTGCCAGACCCTTATTGATTTCCTCAATTGCCCGCTCCAACTGGGCATCCTTGCCCTGTCGCCACAGGTACGGGTCGAACTCAACGTCGATGTCGGGCGCAACCCCGTAGCCTTCCACATCCCACTTTCCGGTGTGAGGATTGTAGAAAGAGACGTCCGGCGAGTTGATGGAGCCGCCGTCGACGAGGGCGAAACCAAAGGCTCGAACCAGGCCACCCCAGGTCCGCTTACCGATCACGGGCCCAATCTTGTGGTACTTGAACAGCCACGGGAACATGTCGCCACCGCTACCAGAAAGTTCATTTGCCAGCATGACCTTGGGACCGAAGATAGCCAGACCCGGCGTTGGCCAATCTTTCCCGTTTCGGGGAGTAAAGACCGCACTGAGGGTTCGCTGCATCTCATGGACCATGTAGTCGTTGATTAGGCCGCCGTGGTTAAACCGTTCATCGATGATGACGCCGTCCTTATCACTCTGGGCGAGATAATAGCGGCGGAACGATTCCCATCCGCCGTCTCCCGTGTCGGGAACATGAACGTAGGCTGCGCGACCGTTGGTCATCTTCGCCACGTACCGCCGGTTGTCCTCGGCCCAGGCGCGGAACCGAAGGCCAAACTCCGATGAAGTTGGGATGACGGTAACCACCCGAGAATCTTTGCCGTCGGGCGTGGGACCCAGTTTGACTTTCACCTGCCGGCCGGCCTTGCCTTCCAACAGCAGATAGATGTCGAGACTGTCGTCCAGCGGCTTGCCATCAATCTCAAGCACGTATTCACCCACCTTCGCGTTGATGCCGGGTTGGGCAAGCGGAGCGCGGAGACCAGGGTTCCAACGTTCCCCGTCGAAGATTCTGGACAGCCGATATTTTCCGTTGGAAAACTCGAAATCGGCACCGAGGAGACCGCCAGGCACCATCTTGTCCGTGCCGCGGGTGTCGCCACCGCTAACCCACATGTGGCCAATGCTAAGTTGCCCCACGATGTCTTCGAAAAGATAGTTGAGGTCGCTTCGGCTTGCGATATTTGGCACGAACGGCGCGTACATCGCCTTCAGCTCGTTCAGGTTCGCTCCGTGCATTCCGGCATCGTAAAAGAAGATGCGCTCGTTGCGGAACAGTTCATTGAACATCTGGTTCCACTCCGCCTTCGGATCGAATTTAACGCGCATACCTTCGAGCGATACTCGACCTTGGCCCGGGGCAAACGGAGCCGCCGTGCTAACAATCTGAAATCCAGATCGCCCTTGGACAAGCATCTTATCGCCCTTCGCCGAGACGGATATTCCGGCGGCTTGGCCAAAAGGCATGGCCATTCGCGCATTGACATCGAACTTAGTAACACTCCCTCCGGCAATAGCAAAGAACGAACCTGCCGGTCCGGCCTCAAGGCTCGAGTACCCGGCGCGAGGCAGTGGCAACGTTACGATTCGAGACTCAATTCCGTCGAGGTCGATGCGGAATTTGTCGTTCTTGGGTGCATCCTTCTTTGCGCCCTTATCGGCATCGGGATTGGGTTCTTCGTCGCTTTCCGGCACCAGCGGATTGGCACCGTCCTTCTTCAGCACGATGGCATAGACGCTGGAAGTAGGCGGCGCCGCGCTCAAGCTGGTCATGTCCAAGTAGCTGGCTCCCCACCCCGTGTCGGTACTGGCGTGGAAGTAGAGGTGGCGTCCGTCGCGGTCGAAGACCGGATTCTTGGCATTCGCGAGCCCGTCCGTAATCTGCGTCTTCCCCTTCTTCTCCAGGTCATAGACAAAGACGGCGTTCAGGTGGTTATTGAGGTCCCGAGCCCACGTAAGCCATTTGCTATCGGGGGACCAATTTGGCTGGATGGTGGTTTGGGGATCTTCGTACGTACCGGTATCAACCAGTTGTCCCGCTCCGGTGCGGGCGTCGTGAATCCAAAGCTCATGCTTGTTGTTGGTGATGGCAATTCGAGAACCGTCTGGCGACCAAATGGGGCTATACCAAAATGCTTCGCCGTTACCCAGCGGATAAATCGTCTCGGCTCCGTCAGCTAGATTTCGAACGGCTAGTTGGTAGCCATTGCGAACATCGGTGAGGTAAGCGATGCGAGTTCCGTCGGGGGACCATGCCGGACTCTTTCGGTGAATGCCGGGAGTCTCATCAAGAATTCGATAATCTCCCTTGGCCGCGGGAACCGTCACCAAGAAACCACGCGCAGCAACGGCAACGCGGGCACCGGTCGGGCTGAGACTCAGATCTTCCACATAGCCAGAAATGTCTTTGAATTCCGGCCGAACCTCGGGAAAATCTCCCGAAATCGAAATCGGGACGTCGGTTACCTGCTTGGTTTTGGTGTTGTAAACGTGGATGCCGCCCAATTTTTCAAACACGATTTGGCCCTTACTCCCGCCCGTTCCGGCGGTCGCCGATTTGACGTCAAAGTCCGCCGCGGGCGGGAACTCTTCCTGGACCGCTCCCGACTTCAAGTCGTAACTGTAGAGGGTTTTGGTCAATTTTCGGTCGCTGACAAAGTAGATTCGGTCGCCGATCCACATCGGCTGCTCATCATTGGTGTTCTGCCGCGGAATCTCTTTGACCTTGCTGGTCGCCAGGTCCGCAATCCAAATCGGATACGTTTGACCGCCGCGGTATCGCTTCCATCCGGGCTGCCATTTGTCGCGGGGGACGTAGGCTAACTGCTTGTCGTCCGGCGAGAATGATCCCATCGTTCCGGTGGGGAGGGGCAGCGCTTTCGGAATCCCACCGTTCGCGGACACCGTGAAGAGCCGTGGATAATCGGTGTTGGATAGCATCGAGGAGCGGTAGAGCACTTGGGCGCCATCCGCTGACCAACCGACCGTGCTATCGGCGCTGGGATGCGCGGTGAGACGTTTCGGTATTCCCCCGGCGGCGGGGATGGTAAAGACGTCCGTATTGCCGTCGTACTGTCCGGTGAAGGCAACGGTCTTTCCGTCGGGCGAAAAGTAGGGAGAACTTTCTTCACCCTCACCGGTTGTGAGTCGAGAAGCGCTCCCGCCCGCAAACGGGACGGACCACAGATCGCCAGCGAAGGAAAACACGATCACCTCACCATTCGTGGTGGGGTGTTGAAATAGAAATGGACCCGGTGCCACCGAGAGGGCCGTGAGGGCCGCAAGCATAATTGGCATGGTCGTCAGTGTAATGCACAAATACTCAGCGGCACTGGATTAGTCATGAATCGGGAATATGTCCCTAATGAAACCGGGCGACCGCAGCCCGACAAACGTGATCTTGATTTCGGATCACGGTTGCACGGTCATTGAATGGGGCCGGTTTTTGCTCGGAAGCCAGAACATGGGTAGGCTGTTCTTTCGTGAACCGTAAAGTGATTTGCGCTCTCGATACTGGCGACGTTGCCGAAGCGATTAAGACGGTTAAATTGCTGTCTGACCATGTTTTAACCTTTAAAATTGGCCACGCCCTGACCTTGACGAATGGCCTGGATGTGATTGCCCGGCTGAAAGATGCGGGCGCCCAGCGCATCTTCCTAGACCTTAAATTCCACGACATTCCCAGCGTGGTTGCCCTCGCGGTTCGCGAAGCGGCCAAATGCGGCGTTTGGATGACCACCCTCCACATTGCGGGCGGTCGGGCGATGATGACCGCGGCGGTAGAACAGGCCCGGGCGTTTGACGAGGGTGAGCGGCCGCTTCTGATGGGGGTAAGTGTCCTCACTTCCCTCAGCCAGCGAGATTTGAGCGAGGATCTGGGGGTTTCTCGAGAATTGCCGGAACACATGGTGAAGTTGTCCCAGCTAGCGATCGACTGCGAAATGGACGGAGTGATTGCGAGTCCGCACGAGGCGGGAGCGATTCGCATGGCGATTGGCCACGAAGGAATTATCGTAACCCCGGGAATTCAGCTGAATTCTAATGAGAGCAGCGATCAGACGCGAGTGGCGGATGCCCAGTTTGCCTTTGACAACGGGGCGGACTACGTGGTGATTGGTCGGGCGCTCACCAGTGCCGCGGATCCGCACGCAAGATTGGTCGAACTGGGACTGACGAGTTAGGGTTTCGGTCGAGACGAGGTCGCATAAACGGTCACTTCGGTTCCCGGATAGGCGTGAATGTTGCGACCCCTCAACCGTCGCTTCAGCGCGCCTAAGTTACGTCCCAAAACGCTGCGAACTTCGTTCACCGCGTTCAGAGCCAGTTCGAACTCTGCGCTGGTGCCGCCGGTGGCAAGGGCGGCGACCAGCGACGCCGACCCCGACGAGCGAGATTGAGACAAGAATTTCTCGGTCGCCGGGAGGGCGGCATCCGATCTTAAGGACTCAATCGCGTCGGTCGGAAGGGAAACGCCCGAAGGCGTGGTGAGCAATTGCTCCAGCAACGCAGCGTGCTCCTCGGTCGTCGTTGGGGCCGACGAAGATTCTGGCAAGCCGGTGTTCGCTCGGTTGAACTCGATATCCTGTTTTTCACGAGGCTGACCACTTAACGAGTAATCGCCCAGCGGATCCAGCGCAACGTTCAGCCTCGCCGGGGTGTCGGTGAGGGCACCCAGCGTGCCTTCCGCCCGGCTCCAGGTCACTTTGCCGGTAACGATCGTGCCAATGCCGGGTAGATCCGAACCCGGGACGGATGAATTGAGCGCAAATCGAACCGGACTACCGGTCTGGCTTCCGCCACTGGTGAGTTCATCAATCAGGACGAGCTTCAGCGGTGCGTTCTCCGGAAGCGGAGTTTTCTGAGCGATTGCGGCTGTCCGTTCAGGGCCTGAAGGTCGTGGAGTGGCACTTTTTTGACCGATGAATATCCCGAGACCCACGGCGAGCACGAGGACGACCACGCCACCAGAAATGAAAATAATGCGCCGGGACGGATCGATATTCATAAGTCTGATATACGACGTGCCACCACCCTTATGATGTTGACGATATACTCAGTTTAACAATGACTGACATCCGGCGCATCGTTGCCACCGACTGCGGATCGACCACGACCAAAGCCATTCTCATCGAGAAAAACGCCAAGGGTGAATATCGCCTGGTGGCTCGCGGCGAAGCACCGACCACCGTCGAAAAGCCATTTGAAGACGTGACGTTGGGCGTTCTGAACAGCATCACGGAGCTTGAGGAGATCACCGAAACGGCGGTCCCCGATGGATTTGTAGCGGGTCGCCGAAAGCTGATTCGGGATGGCAAGGTGTGGCGTCAGCTGAAGGAAGGCACGCTGGACACCACCGGCGTTACGGGCGAGCTGGATTCGTCCGACATCTACGTTTCCACTTCCAGCGCGGGCGGCGGTCTGCAAATGATGGTGGCGGGCGTTGTGAAGTCGATGTCGGCGGAATCCGCCGAGCGAGCAGCCCTGGGTGCCGGAGCAATTCTGATGGACACCTTGGCGGTGGATGACGGGCGAAAGGATTTCCAGAAGGTGGAGCGGTTGCGCCAGCTGCGGCCCGATATCATCCTCATGTCCGGCGGCACCGATGGCGGCACGAAGAGCCACCTCATCGAGATGGCCGAGGTGATTCGCCGCGCCGATCCGAAGCCCCGGTTTGGCGACATGAAGCTACCGATCATTTATGCCGGTAACAAGGAAGCCAGTGCCGATGTAGGCAAGGTCTTGGGCGAAACGATCTCTCTGCAGGTGGTGGATAACTTGCGACCCAAGCTTGATCAGGAAAACCTGGGTCCGGCGCGGGACGAGATTCACGAAATGTTCCTGGAGCACGTAATGCAGCAGGCTCCGGGCTACTCCAAATTGCTGGAGTGGACCAGCGAAGAAGTGATGGCGACTCCAAATGCGGTTGGAAAGCTGCTGAAGGAATATGCCGAGAATGAGGGCGTCAACGTACTTGGAGTGGATATCGGCGGGGCAACCACCGACGTCTTTTCGGTGTTCAAAAATTCGTTCGGCGAACGAATCTATAACCGTACGGTATCCGCTAACCTCGGCATGAGCTACTCCATCTGTAACGTGCTAAAAGAAGCCGGAGTGGAGAACATTGCCCGCTGGTTGCCGTTCGAGATCGAGCCCTCGGAAGTGCGCAATCGCCTGCGGAACAAGATGATTCGTCCCACCACGATTCCGCAGACTTACGAAGATTTGCTCATCGAGCACGCCGTCTCCCGAGAGGCGCTGCGATTGGCATTCTTGCACCACAAGAGCCTGGCCCGCGACTTGGTGGGTGTTCAGCAGGGCGGTTTGGACCGATTGATGAGCGAGCAAGCAACCGGTCAGACCCTGGTGAAAATGCTGGAACTGGACATGATTATCGGTTCGGGCGGCGTACTATCTCACGCGCCGCGCCGGGCTCAGTCGGCCCTGATGATGATGGATGCTTACCAACCGGAGGGGATCACTATGTTGACGGTGGACTCCATCTTCATGATGCCCCACCTTGGCGTGCTCAGCGAGCACGTTTACGAAGCGGCGAAGGAAGTGTTCGAGCGGGACTGCATCGTCAAGATCGGCACCTGCATTGCCCCGGTCGGCACCGGGAAGGTGGGCGAACCGTGCGTGACGGTGAAGGGGAACAAGATTGATATTTCGGTGCCCTTCGGGCAGATTAAGGTGGTTCCGATCAATATCGACGAAACGCCAGAGCTGGTGGTTGAACCGGCCAAGACATTCGATGTCGGCGGCGGAAAGGGCAAGGCGGTAACGGTGAAGCGATTTGACACCAGTAAGGGGCATCGAGACCAGACGACGAACCTGATCGATGGTCAGCTTGGCTTGATTATTGATACGCGCGGCCGTCCATTCGATATTCGGCTGGAAATGGCGGGACGAGTGGCGAATTTGCGCTCGTACCTAGAAGCGATGGGCCTCCCCCTGCCGGCGTAGGCTCACACTGAACTGTTCCGGGGCGCGTGCCTTCAGGCCGCATGCGGCTTTCGGGTGCTTTAGCCCCGAGCGCATGTGCGAGACTCCGTTTTGAGAGCGACTGCACGATGAATTCGGGGTTTCCATCGTCCAGTTGGGCAGTTGACCAGTAAAATGAGTCCATGGTTAAGGAAAAAATAAGGGGAATACCTGCCGGATTGGGCACAACCCCGCGAGCATTTTCCCTCGCCATGGCTGGAGTTGCGGTCGCATTTCTTTGCGTATTCCTGTGGCCCAAGTCTGATTCCCAGGTACGCACATCCTGGGCCAACTTTCCGTGGCTCAAATTCTTTATTCCATTTTTGGGAATATTTCTCGCGCTTTACGCGACTAGCGTTAAAACCCCGTTAGACCCCAAACTGAAAGCTACCCAGAACCGAAACGCAATTCTGGTCTTTTTCGCATTTCTGCTAATCATATTCACCATGATCGCGATTTCAATTGCTCGGGGCCAAACCGTCAGTCAGTCCGTCTCGGCTGGCATATCCGGAATCTTTTTGGCACAAGTGATCGGGTTTGTGTTTGGATTGATCATAAGGATCTTGCCAAAATGCCAACGCACACATAAGTAGGGTCCAATGAAAAAGCTAACCGAGTCTGAAGCTAACCAATGGATGGCCAGCCTCGGTTTGGCTACAACTGAGAGCTATATTCAAAATCGGTGGAATGCGCCAAATGGACTGCGATACAGCAGTCTCGATAAGGAAGCATGCCGACAAGCGCTGGTACTATGCCTCGCTGATTTCGTGGCCGAAAGCGAAGTGCTCATTTCGATATTTGAACATGGAATCTGGTCCTCATTTGAAATCCCTTATCTCTGGCACTTGGTGCAGCGAGATGGCAACGTCCCCGAAGAAATCGACTACCTGAACTACGTTTTTGGGACGGAAGAAAACGAGAGATTGTTTTCCGTTTTATTTCTTATGCTGAGCTTCGGATGGGGGTTCATGCTTATAGCGAAGGAGAAGAAGTTTGCCTACATTCACGACCACGATGACGGCCTGGTTGCCATTTGTGAGGACCAGGAAATCATTGGTTACCTGAAGGATCGATTTGATAAATTCGGTTTCAAGCAATTTACTTAGCGCAAAATTCACGATCCGCTAGCAAACATATCTCGTGGCCGTCGGGTACTTTATTCCGCCGTCACTGCAAGACTAGCAATCAGAATGGAACCGCCGCGGTCCGCCGCGGCGAAACTGTAAGTATCGGAGCATCCGGTACCAAATCCCAATCCTTCGATCTAACAAAGCGGTCGTATTTGGAAGCCATGGGTTTGCCGCTCCCGGAGTAACAGACGCCAGGTAGTTCTCAGATTCTGACCGATCTGCTTAACCCTGAAGAACTTCGTTGGTGAATCCACCGACCAAGTCCTCACCCTCGAGGTAGATCCAGTCGCATACGTCTTCCACGGGTTGGGATACTAGGGAACCCAGCTTCAGCCCGGGTTGATGCATCGGTTTGTTTTCCAGTTTTCCAGAGATTTGCCCACCGGAAATACTGGTGACCGACACCCACATATTCTCGACCCGATCTTCTTCGCCAAACGGGAGTTTGACCATGAACAGCTGTTCCGGGCTTTGACGAGACCGGAGGGCGGCTTCGAATTCGGGAAATCGGCGGCGAGCTTCGGCAATGGCGGCCTCCATCTTCTTTTCGTCGTACTGGGTGATGACGGCATCGTAGGCAACGGTATCCATGACTTCCGAGGCTTGACCGTCGGCAAAGGCGGTGAGTAGCTCTTCGGTCACCAGGTTCATCCGCTGGGTGTTGAAGCAGTAGACGGCGGTGACGTCGGCGTCGATCAGCGGAAGGGCCATTTTCCCGACTAAATTGATGCCGTCGGTGGCGCGATCTTTGTTGGCGGGAGCCTCCCATACGTCAATGAGAATGGCGCCGGTGTGGGCCTCGACGGCGGCTTCGATGCGGGCTTCGAGCATGGCTGGGCCACCTTTGGGAATGTATCGGTTTGGCAGTGATAGAAACGTGATTCGCCAGCCGTCCGATTTCCATTCGTACCGTAGCGGCTCGGATGTCAAGTCTTCGGCGCGAACCGGGAAGCCAGAACCGGCTTCGATGGCTTGCTTTACGATCAGTTCGGGCAATTCCCGGGGAGTTGAAATCAAGAGGACAAGGGCCACGGTAGGTGGCTCTTTCGGTCCAAAGATGCCCTTGATGATGCGACCGAAGAGTCCCATTGCCGGAACAATACCGCTTTTTGAAGCTAATTCAAGGAGTGATTTTGACGACGATGGCGGAGTCAGCCACCGACACAGGAATAAAGTTTCCGGGTGAGGCAGTTTCTTGAATTTGGATGCGGGAATCCAGTGGATCGAAGATGGTGACTCGCTTGGGGGCGAGTTTGAGATTGATGGTGAATAGCCCCGGGGCCGCGGGCTCGGTCCCGTCCACATCGTTCCAGAGGATGAGATAGAAGTCGCCGGCTTGGTTTTGGAGCAGAGTTTGGTGCAGGTCTTTGGTGGCGCTGGTGATCGAGTATTCGAGGCTTTTGCCACGGCTGGTGGTGGCGGAATCGCTGGTGCGCAAGACGTCGAGCAGGTTTTTCAGGGCTAGGTAGCTAGGCTTTTTGGAGCCATCGGCGCGGAGAATGCCGTAGTTTTTCTGGATGTCTTTGGGATCGAATCCCGAATCTCGCATTTCGAAGATGCAACCGGCGCGGTAGCCCCGATTGAAGAGCGTGAGAAGTTGTCGCGGCAAATACTTGGCCTGCTCGGCCTCAGTGACTCCCTTGCTAAGGTCGGGGATGGTGGGGCATCCAGTTTCGGTGACGTAGATCTTGGACGGCGCGAACTGTTGGTAGATTTGGCGCTGGTAAGCGTGCTTTTCTAGCCTTTCGTAGTTGTCGCGACCAGTTGATTTCTTTTTCTGGGTGTCATACGGATATTCGTAGGTGTGGATATTGCCGTAATCGATAAGTTGGGGGTTGTAGTCTCCAACATCGGTGCGGCGCATACCGCCTTTTCGGTTCATTCCAACAAAAGTTGGACCCAGAAGCGGAGTATTCGGGATCGCGGTGCGGATGGACTGCATGTACGAATACAGGTCCTCGGTCCACTTGCCAAAATCATTGAGGTCCGGTCGTTCGCCTTCGTGATCGTATTCGTTGGGGCCCTCCACGGCCTCGACGGACGGGCCGAGTAGGTCGACGATCTTCTTGACCCCCTCGAGAGGCGTTGTGGTCTTGTGATCATTTCCGTCGTTCAACTTGAGCGTCAAAATCGAGCGGACGTTGGCCTCGGCATATAGGCTACGAAGGTTTTCAATGTGCTCCGTACTTGCGTCCGGGCGACTCGGGATAACGGTTCGGTATCGAGTGATGCCCAGTTCTTTCAATGCGGGGATCAAGATTTCACGGAAATAGTTTGGGTTTTTGGGCGGGTTGACGGCATTCCCATCGACCCCCAAGAAGTTGATGAAATCGCTCACCGGCCGTGCGACGTGTGATCGAGAAGTTGCGAGGTCCTCGGCGGGGAGGGCGATGGTTTGTAGGAGCGCCTCGTGCTGGGATTTACTGGTTCGCGGGCCGGATTTGGATCGCAGTTTCAGGGCAAGGAATACTACGGCGCCGATGAGCAGGACAACGATGGCTAAGATTGCGAACGTTCGAGGAAGTCGGTTTCGGCTAGAAATAGGATTCATCAAGTGGCGACCATTTCACCATACGCCGCGGGGCAGAACGGTTTGCGCCGGACTACCAAACGCTGAATGTAACTGGAGCAATTTCGTCTGCTCGGACGGGTGTGCGGTGAGCTCATGCCGACACGTTCTCACGAATTATGGGATTTACTAGGCGACGCCCAAGCAATTCGTTCCCCGCCAAAATAGAGTTATGGAACTTAGTTTCGGGGCGGTGACCTTGCGACCGATAGTACGAGAAGATGCCGCGGCGCTTTTTTCGGCAGCGGCGCCCCATGAGGTTTGGCAGCTACTGCGGACACCGTTTGGGCGATCTCTGGCCGACATGGAAGAGTACGTTGCGGCAGCACTGGCCGATTCCAAATCGGAGCCGTTTGTGATTCTCGTCAATGGGGAAGTGGTGGGTTCGACCCGGTTTTACGATGTTTCGGAAGTCAACCGAGCCGCGTCAATCGGACACACGTTCCATCACCCGAAGGTCTGGCGAAGTCACGTGAATACCAGTGCCAAAATCGCGCTGCTGGATCACGCCTTTGGGCCGCGCGGGTGGAACCGAATTCAATTTGATGTCGACGAGAGGAATGACCGATCTCAAAAGGCGGTGCTGCGGCTCGGGGCAAAGCGAGAAGGCGTACTGCGGCGAAACCTGGTGAATTGGGATGGATACGTGCGCAACACCGTGGTTTTCAGCATGCTGGCGGAGGAGTGGCCAGAAAACCGGGCGCGGCTTGTGTCATACTTTTCCCACAACTCTGAAGAAAGCCGGTGAGCATTGCTCTTAAGTCGCGGACGTTCGAAAGAACTGGCGAGCCTGCCGAGGGGACGAAAAAGGAATAACGGCATTTTGCCGCCTCGTTCTGTTGGCAGTCTCATCCCTATTGGGAACAGCCAGAACGAGGCGTTTTTGATTTAAGGTTCCGTGCCAACCGCTTTCTTCGGGGCAAAGGTAACCATGCCTACCGCACAGAAAGCGCAATCCATAGAAAAAGCCAAGGAGTGGTACGCCTCAGCTTCCGGAGTGGTCTTTACGGACTACCGAGGACTGAAGGTTAAAGAACTCCAGGCTCTGCGTGCGGACCTTCGCAAGAAGGGCGGCGAAATCCACGTCATCAAGAACACTTTGTTCCGACTGGCGGCCGGAGATGACGCAGCCCAGCTTCCGACTGAATTCGATAACGGCACTACCGCATATGCGTTCGTGTTCGGCAGCGAATCGGAAGTGACCAAGGCTCTTTTAGAGTACGCGCGGGTCAGCAAGAAACTCATCGTCAAGGGCGGTCTGTTCGGCGGAAAGGCTTACACGAGCAAAGAGGTAGAGACTCTCAGCAATCTTCCCAGCAAGGAAGTGCTTATTTCTCAAGTCATCGGAGCGATTGCCGCCCCGATTTCGAACCTTATCGGCACCGTGGAAGCTATCTATGCTGATCCGATCCGCACGATTTACGCCGTTGCCGACCAAGCGAACGAAGGTTCCGAAGTCGCCGCAACCACCGAGTAACAAGAGAAAAATTAAATGGCAAACATTGAATCCATCGTAGAATCGATCGCCGGCCTTACCGCGATCGAACTGAGTGAACTGAAGACCGCCCTGGAAGACAAGTTCGGCGTTACCGCCGCTGCTCCCATGGGTGCTTTCAACCCGGCCATGTTCGCCGGCGCAGGTGCCGCTCCGGCCGCTGCCGTTGAAGAAGAGAAGACCGAGTTCACCGTCGTTCTCGCCGATGCTGGCGCCAGCAAGCTGAACGTCATCAAGGTCGTTCGCGAGCTCACCGGTCTCGGCCTCAAGGAAGCCAAGGACCTCGTCGATGGCGCTCCGAAGCCGATCAAAGAGAACGTCAGCAAGGACGAAGCGGACAAGGTCAAGGCCGCTCTCGAAGAGGCCGGCGGAAAAGTCGAAATCAAGTAATTCCGATCCGTTGGAATGGCAAAACGCTCCGATCGAAAGATCGGAGCGTTTTTTTATGCGGCCCGCATTACGGTGTGGACGGCGGCTTCTATATCCGGTTCCCGCGTGAATCGAGTGCCGATGAGAACGGCACCCGCTCCCGCCGCTTTCACACGATCCACGTCGGCCCGTGATTCGAGGGAGCTCTCGCTAACGGCAAAGGCAAAGGGCGTGATCATCGGGATGAGCCGTTCGCTGACCGCCAAATCCGTTGTAAAGGTCGCCAGATCGCGATTGTTGACTCCGATCAGGTTGCAACCGAGATCGATGGCGCGAGCGGTCTCCTCTTCGGTGTGCACTTCAACCAAGGCGTCCATTCCCAGATCCCAAACGAGGTTTTGGAGTTGGGTGATCTCGGCATCGCTCAGCATCGCCACGATCAGCAAAATGGCATCGGCACCGTAGCGTCGCGCTTCATAGATTTGTAGAGGATCAATGATGAAATCCTTACGTAATGCGGGCAAGTCGACGGCGTTCCGGCCATTGGTCAAGTACTGGAGATCACCTTGAAAATACGATTGATCGGTGAGGATACTGAGGCAGTTTGCCCCCGCGGCGGCGTACGATTTGGCAATCTCGACGGGGTCAAAATCTGGCCGAATGAGCCCTTGACTGGGGCTAGCTTTTTTGATTTCGGCAATCAATCCAATTTCCGGAGCCCGTTGCAGTGCCCGCAAGAAACCGCGCGGCGGAGAGACGGTCGCAATCTCACGTACGAGCTGTTCCTCAGTGGTACGGGCATGCAGCGTGGCTACTTCGGCCCGTTTGGTCTCGTGGATTCGCTCCAAAATCGTCATGCGCGGACGGCCTCCAGCTTGGCGCGGGCGGCTCCCGACCGAATGGCCTCTTCGGCCAGCTGAGCCGCAACTTTTAAGTCGGGTGCGAGTTCAGCCAGCCAGATTGTCGCGGCAGCGTTGGGAATCACCGCATGCGCCCGAGGAGAATCGGCATTGGTGATCGCCTCCAGCAGTATTTCCGCATTTCCAGCGGCATCATCGGCCGGTAGCAACGCGGCCGGGTCAATTGGCTGACGGCCAAAGTCGAACGGCGAAATCGTCGTGTTTTCCACGATTCCATCCACCAGGCGGACGGCGTCGGTGGTGGTGCAGGGGCTAATTTCGTCCAGATGATCGCGACCGTGAACAATCAGCGCCCGCCGCGCACCGAGCTCACGGAGGGCTTCGCCCATGGATCGCATGATGGCGTATTCGTAGACCCCGATCAGCTGGCGCGTGGCCCGAGCCGGGTTTGCCAGGGGGCCCAACTGGTTGAAAACGGTCCGTACTCCGAGTTCTTTTCGTACGGCGCCAACGTGCTGCATGGCAGGGTGATAGTTCGGAGCAAAGAGGAAGACCAGGCCATGATCCCGAAGCTGAGTGAGGGTGGATTCTGGCTCGAGGGAGAGCGGCACGCCGAGGGCTTGAAGCACATCCGCCATACCGCACTTACTGGTGACGGCGCGGTTGCCATGCTTGGCGATCCGGACACCCGCAGCACTCGCAATGAAGGCCGCCGCCGTACTCATATTAAAGCTGGGACTTCCTCCACCGGTACCGCAGGTATCGACCAGATCTTCGTAGGAATGCGAAAGATCCGACATTCTGGCTCGCATTGCGCGGGCGAAGGCAGCTAGCTCGCGGGTCGTGGTGCCTTTGGTGCGGAGAGCCAACAAAGCCCCGCCGATTTGTCCCGGGGTGGCCTGGCCGTCTAGCAGCAGATGCATGAGCGCTTCGGCTTCATCAGAAGAGAGCTCTCGGCGTTCCACGATGGTCGCCGCCAGCTCGGCAAAAGTCATAGGCGAAAGCGTACCGGACGGGCAGTTAGGCGAACCAGTCGTAAGAAGCTGCTCCGGTCCCGGTTTGCCAGTGCGATGGGCAAGTGGTGTCTAGCCAATCCATCGGTTCGGCGACTGGTTGAACCGTAGCGGCGAAGCTGAAAGCTTCGCGCAGCGCTGCCGACTGAGCGGCCCCCACGGCGGCCGGATCGGCGGATACAAACAGCGGCGTGCCGCTGCGAGCGAGAAGGTCCAGCCACTGTCGATTGAGCTCCCAAGGCACATCATTGGTCAGTCCCACGCAATCGGCATCCACGGCAAAAAAGGCATCGTGCTGGGGCATGCGGAATGCGAGGGTATTGATTCCCATTTTGCGGGTGCGTTCCCATTCCCGACCACTGGTGTCGTCGCCCGTTCGTTGGAGTTCAACCAGACCGGCACCGAGATGGCCAACGGTGTTGCAGCCGATCAGAATGGCTTCACGGGCAGCCTGTCGAATGGTTTTGTAAAGTTCACTGATGATCTCGGCGGTGGTGCGCGATCGGTCAGCAAATGACCAATTTCCGCCGGTGAATCGATCGGTCATTTCGAATCCCCAGCGTCCGGTGATGTCGAATGTCGTGAAATCGTGCTTGATGAGGTCATAACCCCATTCCACTAAGCGAGTAATGTCCCGGCGAACCAGATCCAAGACTTCGGGCACACTCGGATCTAGGACCACTCCCTTTTCTCGACTGCGCACCGGATGAATCTCGGGAAGTTGCCAAGTCACGGGTGCTTCGTTTATCAAGAGGGGACGAATCCAGATTCCTGGTCGAACATTCATCGCCTTCATCTCGGCGGCTAGTCCCGGCATATCGGGAAATTTATCGTTTCCGTGATCGTAGGGCCCTCCTCCACAGCCCTGAGCGGGAAACCATCCGGCGTCAATCACCATAAACGGGGCATTGGTGGTGCTCGGCGAATGATCGCGAATGAGCGCGGCATCGCGACGAATGGAATCGGCGGAATTGTTACCGTAGGCGTAGTACCAGTCGTTACCACCGTAGACCGGGAACTTGGGCAGTCGCGGGGCGGGGCACAATTTGCGACAAAATCGGCGCGAAAACTCAAACAGGGACTCGTCCCGCTCGGAGGTGAGGAAAAAGACGGTTGAAACGGTGAGGGACCGGTGGTTGAGCGCGACGCCTTTCGCTCCCGAACGGATGTCTAGCGTTAACGTGACGCCCGCGGCATCGATGTTCCAGTGGGCGATGGCCGCGCCGCCCGTCTGAACGCTGTATCCACTGGTGAGACCAGTCTCAAGATTGTGAACGAGGGCGTGCCACGGCAAAATTCGCTCTGGCACGTGTCCACGCCACTCTAGGTCGCCGTAACCCCGCTCCCAGTGATCGCCCAGGATGCGAGCGCGCATCGGTTGTGGCTGATGCCACCGAAGGAGGATTTCCGTCACCGGTTCGGCGGAAGAAAACTCAATCCTCAGGCCGGATCCGTCGGTGACGAACGCGAGCTCGTAGTTTTGGGTTGGGCCATTCTCGGTAGACACCGTAACGAAATCGGGCCGTCGCGTTTCCATGTTGCCGGTTAGTTTAGCGGGAGTCGGCAAAGGGGGCAAGTAAACTACCAGTCATGATCCGGCATCGCGGCGAAGGCTTTACGTGGGAAGGCGTGGATATCCATCCCTACAAAGAAACGGGCAACCACTTTAAGAGCATTCATCGCCAGACCCTGTTTCCGGGGGGCTACGACCTTCCGGTGGAGCTGCGGTACTTCGAAATGGCGGCGGACGGCCATTCGACGCTGGAGCGGCACGAGCACGCGCATTTGGTGATGATCATTCGCGGCTCCGGCAAGGTGTTGGTCGGAGACACGGTTACCGAAATTTCGGAGCGCGATTTGGTTCATGTTCCGCCGATGACTTGGCACCAGTTTCGCGCCACGAACGGGACGGAACTTGGATTTCTTTGTGTGGTGAGTACCGAACGCGATCGTCCGCAAAGGCCAGGAGAACCAGAAATCGAAGAACTGAAGGCGAACGTCACAGTTGCAGAATTTATCCGCTATTGAAGCGATAAACTCAAAGTACTTTGTCGAACTCCCGGAAATTTGGATTCGAGACCCGGATGCTACACGCTGGGCAAATCCCAGACCCCTACGTGGGCTCCCGTGCGGTGCCGATCTACCAAACGACGTCTTACGTCTTCGAAAGTCCCGAAGAAGCTGCGCATCTCTTTGAGCTAAAGCAGTACGGCAACATTTACTCTCGCATCAGCAACCCCACCACGGCAGCGCTGGAGGAGCGGATTGCCTCCTTAGAAGGTGGCACCGGCGCGGTGGCAGTGGCGAGCGGAATGGCGGCGGAATTTGCTACCGTAATGACGCTGCTTTCTCCCGGGGACGAGATTGTGGCGTCGGCCCAGCTATACGGCGGCACTTTGACCATGATGACCCACACGCTGAAGAAGCTGGGCATCGCGGTGACGTTCGTCGACCCGACCGACCTGAACGCTTGGGAGGCCGCAATAACGCCCCAGACCAAACTCCTGTTCACCGAAACCGTGGGGAATCCACGGGGGGCAATCACGGATTTAGAAGCAGTGGCGGCACTGGGGCAGAGCCACGGGATTCCGTTAGCGGTTGACAACACATTCGGCACGCCTTACCTTTGCCGACCGATTGAATGGGGGGCGACGATCGTGATTCACTCGGCGACCAAATTTATCGGTGGTCATGGCACAAGCATCGGGGGCATCGTGGTGGATTCGGGAGATTTTGACTTCTCGCGGTATCCCACCATAGCCGGAGTTTCGCCTTCGTACCACGGATTACGGTTCTTCGATACGTTTGGTCATTACGGATTTTTGATGAAGCTGCGGGCCGAGACCGTGCGCGATACCGGGGCCTGTATCTCTCCCTTTAATTCGTTTATGCTGCTGCAGGGCGTGGAGACGCTGTCGGTGCGGATGGATCGACACTTGAGCAACGCCCAGGCGGTGGCAAAGTTCTTGGCCGCGCACCCGCAAGTGGAAAAGGTCTATTACGCTGGACTTCCGGATCACCCGCAACACGAATTGGCAAAGAAGTATTTGCCGAAGGGGCCCGGCGCGGTCTTGTCGTTTGATATTAGGCCCGGGAGCGGCGATGCGCGGGAAGCCGGGCGCGTATTCATCGAAAACTTACGGCTGTTCTCCCACTTAGCCAATGTAGGAGATGCCAAGAGTTTGGTGATTCATCCCGCTTCGACCACGCACCAGCAGTTGTCGGATGCGGAGCTGACGGCGAGCGGAATTTCGTCGGGAATGATTCGGCTATCGGTGGGACTGGAAACGGAGGAGGACTTGCTATGGGATCTGGATCAAGCATTAGCTGCGACATTAGCCTAAACACGAAGCTCACAAAAGAGCAACGGGATAAGTATCAGAACACGAAGGTGATTCAGGAACTGTTGAAATCGGCGAAGACGATTGCGGTGGTTGGGTTGTCTACCGAAAAAACGAAGGCGAGCAACATGGCGGCCAGCTATCTGCAGGACGAGGGCTATCGAGTGATTCCGGTGAATCCCCGGGTTGACGAGGTTCTCGGTGAGAAGAGCTACCCAGATGTGAAAAGCATTCCGTTTCCGGTGGACATCGTGGATATCTACCGTCCGGCGAGCGAGGTGCCTCAGATTGTGGAGGATGCGATTGCCAACGGGGCAGGGGCAGTTTGGATGCAGTTGCGGATTGTCGATCTAGAGGCGGCGGATCGAGCGGTCGCTGCCGGTATGACGGCAATTGTTGATAAATGTGTAAAGATGGAACATGGACGTTATGGCGGCATGCTCCACTGGGCGGGAATGAATACCGAGGTGATCTCGGCGCAGCGACGACGTCCGAGTTAAGGAGCCGACGTTGGTAGTCATATTGAATCCGGTAGCGGGACGTGGAGGAGCGGCAGCCGAATCTCAGCGGATTCAAAGTGAGCTCCGTCGGGCCTTTCCGCGGGTTGAGTTTGTGCAGACGACGGCACCGGGGGCATCGATTACGAAGGGCGAGTTTGTACCCGGCAGCGGGGCGTGGCACGCCGCGAAGGCCGTGGCTCACGGAGCAAAAATGGTGGTTGCGGCGGGCGGCGACGGCACGGTTGGCGAGGTGGCAAATGGTCTGATTGGCACCGGCGCTGCATTGGGAATAATTCCCACCGGAACCGGCAATGATCTCGCGCGGTACCTGGGAGTTCCGCGTGATATTCCAGCGGCGATTGAGTTACTAAAGAGCGGAAAGTCCCGGGCGATCGACGTGGGGAAAGGTCCCCGAGGCTATTTTCTCAATGTGGCGGGTTGTGGATTTGACGCCGAGGTCGCGGAAGCCATCAATCATCGAATGAAGTGGTTGAAGGGCACGACCGCGTATGTCGCAGCCGTTTTGGCCACTTTAAGTCGGTATCGACCGCAACGCATTACCCTCACGGTTGATGGGGAATCGCATGAGGAGACGGTGATGCTGTGCGCAATTGCTAACGCCGGATTTTACGGAGGCGGTATGCAAATTGCGCCGAAAGCGAGCATCGATGATGGGCAGTTCGACGTGATCGTGGTGGGCGATATTAGTCGGGCGGAGTTCCTGAAGTTTTTCCCGACGGTTTTTCATGGCGGTCACCTAGATCATCCGAGGGTGAAACAGTTTCGTGGATCGGTGGTGCAGATATCTTCCGTCAATCCGATGCCGATGTTGGCGGATGGAGAAGAGATCGGCACGACTCCGGGCGAGTTTCGAGTGATCCCTCGCGGTTTGAATGTTATCGCCCCAACTGCCTAGCCAGTACGTTGAGATTTCAGGATTTCGGTGACGAGATGAAAGACCAACTCCGACGCGCTTGATTGTTGAGTGTCAAGCACAAATGCGGGCTCTTCGGGCGGCTCGTAGGGGGCAGTCACGCCGGTGAAATTCGGGAGGGAGCCATCCAGCGCGCGGCGATAAAGGCCCTTTGGATCGCGGCGGATACACTCGCTGACATCGCACTTCACGTACGCTTCACGGAACGAGTCGCCGATGATTTGACGGGCTAGGTCGCGGTGAGCGCGAAGCGGCGAAATGAGAGAGCACACGGTTGTCATGCCGCCGCGGCAGAATAGTCGGGCCACTTCGGCGGTGCGACGAATATTTTCGTGGCGGTCCTCGGGAGAGAATCCGAGGTCGGAACAGAGTCCGGTGCGGAGATCGTCGCCGTCTAGGTGCACGGCGGAGAGTCCGATGGCGCGCAAGGCAGGCACCAGTTCTTCCGCGATGGTAGATTTGCCCGCCCCACTCAATCCTGTCAACCAGATGACCGGAGCGTCTGGCGTAGGCGCGAGATCGGTCTCCAGCGGGATCGACTCAATCAGACCGACGGCGGAGGTAGCTCCGGTCGGGCTGACCAAGATGAAGCTTCCTAAGTCTCGGTTTTGACGGTACGTGACCAGCGGAAGTGCTTTCGGCAGCCGGAGGTGGATGGATCCGATGTCGTTTAAGGCAAGCGTGAGGGATGGTTCCGACTCGCCGGTAAGAATGTTGAGCTGGGAATCAATCCGATCAATTTGTGCAGCGGTGGTGCGCGGCCCTTGGCGAAATTGATAGCTCATGCCGATCCGAAGCGGCTCGTCGTGAAGCAAGAAAATGGTGGCGTTCAGGAACTGGGAGCGGCTGTGGGCAAAGTCGGGATGCATGAGCCAATCGCCTCGCGCTACGTCCACATCGTGAGCAAGCTCAATCCCGACGGGTTCTCCATCGTGAGCGTCCGACCGAGATTTTCCGGCTACCGCGAGGCGATGAACATTCGATTGAGTCTCGGCCTCCCGGACGGGGTCTCCCACGGAGAGGGGCCCGCCGTGCAGGGTCCCGGTAAAGAGCCGGCGATTGTCCGGCAATGGATGGACGGTCTGGACCGCGATGCACGGGAGATGTTGGATTTCGCCGGATAGATCCACCTCGTCGAGCCATTGGAGAAGGGAAGGACCGCCGTACCAAGGCATCGTATCGGCTTTTTCGATCACGTTATCCCCCCGCAACGCGCTGATGGGGAAGGCTTGGAGGGATGGCAAACCGAGCGTAGTCGCAAGCGAAAGTAACTGGTTCCGGAACGAGATGAAAGTGGCCTCGTCGTAATCGACCAGGTCCATTTTGTTGATGATGAGCGCTACCTTGGGTACGCCCAATAGCGCCGCGATGGACAGGTGACGATGGGACTGCTCCGTCAGTCCGCGTTTCGCATCGCAAAGGACCAGCACGATATCGGCGGTGGCGGCGGCGGTGACCATGTTGCGCGTGTACTGCGCGTGCCCGGGCGAATCGGCCAGGATAAATCGTCGGTTTGGGGTGCGGAAAGGGCGGTAGGCAACGTCAATCGTAATGTTCTGCTCGCGCTCGCCGCGGAGACCGTCGGTCACCAGAGCCAGGTTAATTTCCCCATCGCCTCGTTGCTTAGAAGCATCCCGCACCGCCAAGATTTGGTCCTCGTACAGGCTGTTGGTTTCCCAAAGCAGTCGACCAATGAGGGTGCTTTTGCCATCATCGACACTGCCAGCCGTCGCAATTCGCACCAGCGATTTGCTCACGCTAGAAGTACCCCTGTCGCTTGCGGTCTTCCATCGCGGATTCAGAACGACGATCGTCTCCCCGACCGGCTCGCTCACTTACGCGGGAGAGTGACAGTTCCTCAATAACCTCCGAAATCGAGGAGGCAGAACTGATGACGGCTCCCGTGCAGGAGGCGTCGCCGACGGTCCGAAACCGTACTGACTCCGTAAAAGGAGCTTCTCCAGGCTGGGGTTGGGAGTACGGCGAGACGGCAAAGAGGACTCCGTCTCGCCAAAAGACCTCGCGGGTTTGTCGAAAATACAAAGAAGGAAGGGCGATGCGCTCCCGTTCAATGTAGCGCCAAATGTCGAGCTCGGTCCAGTTACTCAAGGGAAAGATGCGAAAATGCTCACCGGGAAGGTAGGCACCATTGTAGTGGTGAAACAACTCAGGCCGCTGACGGCGCGGATCCCACTGACCCTGGGAATCGCGGTGAGAGAAGATTCGTTCCTTGGCGCGAGCCTTCTCTTCATCCCGGCGGGCCCCACCAATGGCGCAGTCAATCTTTAACTCCCGAATCGCATCCATCAGCGTGATGCTCTGAATTGCATTTCGAGTCGCGGTTGGCCCGGTTTCATCCACGGCACGCCCCGCGTCGATCGTCGCCTGAACGGTGCGGACCGTGAGCGAGAATCCATTTTCGGCCGCGAACGTATCGCGAAAACTGAGGGTTTCTGGAAAGTTATGCCCGGTATCGATATGGAGCAGCGGGATGGGACATCGAGCCGTAGCAAATGCACGTTCGGCCAGTGTCGCCACGACCACCGAATCTTTGCCGCCCGAAAACAGAATGTAGGGTCGTTGGAATTGGGCAAATGCTTCCCGGAGAATGTAGAGCGATTCTGCCTCTAATTCATCCAGCACCGTTTGCATAGGAAGAGCCATCTAGTGCGTCCGACCGCCGCGTGCTGTATACCCAACCCACTTACACGATCAGGTTAAGAGAACTCCTCAGGGCTGGACTTCGACGACGCGGTTCATTACCGCGTACGTATCGTGGGAGATGGCTTCCCGGCGATCATGGGTTTGACGGTAGACGAGGACTTCGTAGCCCACTTTGCCGGTGTTTCGGACCCGGTGGCGACCATTGCCGGAACCAACGGTAAATGTTTGCGGGGGACGGAGTTCTCTGATGTCGGAGATTATTTCTGGACGAACCCCGGTCAACCCCGTACCCACAATTCGCAGATTTAGGCGATTCCCATTGACGTCACCGATGATTCGAACCGGGAATGAATACGGATTTCGGAAGCGCAGATCAACATTGGAAAATGCGACGGCGGCATCGCGCCCGGGGGGAGCGTAGGAAGGGGAAAACCGGTGGGGATGCCGCTCCAAGATGGTCAATCCGGCTAGGAGAGCGGCATTGTAGAGGGTGGTAGAAGTTTGGCAAACGCCGCCCCCCCAATCATCAATGAGTTGCCCATTGTAACTAACCGGAGCCCGGCGGAAGCCACGGTCACGAGAGAACGAATCCACGCGACGGTTAAACGAGAACTCTTCCCCGGGGGGAATTTCGGCATCGATCACCCGTTGTAAAGCGAGCCGGGCATTTGCCGCTTGAGCCGGAGTTCGCCCCTCTAGGGTCGTAGAATAGCTTCCCACGATATGCTCGTGCGGTAGGCAGTAGATACCTGCGGCGGTGCCAACCACTGCGGTTCCGGCAAGCAAGGTTCCCGCTATCTTCACTGCCTCACCTCAACTACATCGGCCGAGCCACTGGCCCAGCGGCCCGGATCGTACATGTTACGGACCGTGGTGGGGAGGGCCCGAACCCGACCGATCTGTTCGGCACGCATGTTATAGGTGATCTTGCTCTCACCCTTGGGAAGATGGCGAGCGAAGAAGGCCAAGTGGTCGTCCAGAATGACCGTTCGTGACCACCACCACGACCATTCCTCTCCGTCCGCAAGGTCATCACGTTCTGTAACCCGGCAGGCACTCGGAGTTGGCTCATCCACGAGAATAAATGACCGAGGTCGATCACTACGCACCGTGAGCACAACCCGAATCAGATCTCCTGATTGAAACTGGGTGACCGGCTTGAGACTCGGCAACAGCTTTTGCTCGCCGTTTTCCATGCGTCTCGCCTCCATCCGGTAGTACGACCGCGATATGGAGAGCCCGGAATCAGTGGAAGTGGGAGGCAGTTCACGGCCAGTTTCCAGCCCGAGCAACTGAACCGAGTAATAAGCGCGTCCCTTTCCGGTTGCCGTAAAGGCCAACCGCAGCGGGGCAGATGGTAGCTGCGATCGAGGAATCTGGAAGGTGTACCGAGCATCGGTGAGTCGGGTCGGATCCAGAGCAACGGTGGTGACGAGCCGACCATTCAGCGTTACTTTGACCGAGGATGGATGCGACAATTCCTGCGACCGCTCCAGATAGGCGGAAAGCCCAACTATGGAGTAGGCGGTGTCGCGGGTACAGTTCCAACCGTTTCCTTGGCGCTGTTGCATCAGATACCGCACGACCTTCGGAATAATCGGATCGGCGGGACGGACGGTTTCTAGGGCGACCAAGGCGAGCGCGGTCGGCTCTTGTCCCCAAGAATCGTCTTCGTCCGTCCACGATGCGGTTTCGATGCCGGTGTCGGCTCGGGCTACGAGACGTGCGACGAGATTATTCGCTTTCTCCGCCTTTCCAGCCCGCTGGTAAGCAAGGGCGGCGATCGCCAATTCGCTAGTTTGAGGGCGTAACCGAGGACGCTCATTCACGCTGATGGTCCGATCACGGAGCTCGACGGAATCTAAGAACTTGATCACGTCCTTTTTGCCCCAAACGAGCGCGGCGTAGATGAGATAAATCCGATCTCGGTCCGTCATCTCGTGCTTTTCGGCGAGATACTTCACCGCCCAATCGGCGGCGGCCGTCGGGTTCGCAACGCGCACATCGTAACCCGCCTCTTTGGCCCGGGCAAGCCCATCGAGGACCAGGGCCGTCATGAATGGCTCTGATTCATCGTATTCCCACCAACCCCAGCCGCCATCGTAATGCCGCATTCGCGCGAGTCGGCTAAGCGAGTCCCGCACGATTGCCGGAAGCTTTTCGAGTCGCGATGGCACCGGAAGGCCGAGCCGCTTCACCGCGCGCTCAACCAAGATGCTGGGCATGAATCGGCTCATCGTCTGCTCGGTGCAGCCATAAGGGAAGTCAATGAGTCCGTCGAGCGACTTCACCAAGTTGCCCGCCAGACTGGGCGCCAGCTGAATGGTGAGTCCCCCATATTTTGGATTGAGGTTGGTGGGTTCTTTCAATTCCAAAACCCCCGTGCCTTCGCCCGCCCGGGACTCGGTGACGGAGCGACCAAAGGGCAGAATTTTCAGACGTTGCTGGACGCCGTCGGTACCTGTGAGCTGGCGCGATGAGGCTTGGGCACCAACTACGGCTTCACCAAATTCACCTGCGGTTACATCAAACGTCTGCGTCTGGGGTTTGCCGAGAGGTACATCCAGGGTGGAGTCGGTTGGCCCGGTCAGAGTGAATCCTTGACTCGTGAGATGGAGATTGACGTTGGCGCTGGCCGCTTCGTCATTCGCCACAACGGCAGTCAGCCGCATTTGGTCGCCTTCTACCAAAAATTGCGGAAGGCCAAGCCGGACCATGAGTGGCTTTTTCGCCTGGAAAGTACCGGTGGTGATGCCCGCTTCGGACCGATCGGTGAGTCCCGCCACGGTGACCCGCCAGCCGGTGATATTGTCCGGTAAGGTGACTTCAACCTGAGCGCTGCCCGTAGAACCGGTCCAGACGGCCGGAAGCCACGCGGCGGTATCCCGGAAATTCTTGCGGAACGGAACCTTACTCGTGCCCTTATCGCCACCATCTAGATAGACCTCCGGGAACGAATAAGCGGTCTGCACCTGGTCGTACCGCTCGGGATACATTGCGGAGTAGAGATTGGTGGTGTCGGGGCTGATGTCATACACGCCCTGATCGACCACTCCGACCGATACTTCGGCCGCCACTGGTTTGCCCTCCAAGAGGGTCCGCACATTCAGCTTTACTTTCCCACCCGGCAGGTAAGTCTTGGCGTCGCTGGTGACTTCTATTTTCAGCCTTCGATCTTGCCGATCTACCTTGACGCGCTTACTCGCTTCGAGGAATTGTTTTTCCCGGACGTAAGCGGCGGTGATATACACGTTGGGAGCGTATTCGCGGGAAATCGGCAGTTCGACGAGAGTGGCGGCCGAGGTGAGCGGAACTACTTTCTGCCAAAGAATGCGATCGGTCTGGATGCAGACGAGGGCGCTGCCGCCCGGCAAGTCGGTTTGGAGCAGGGCCCTCGCCGTTTGGCCCGTCTGATAGTCGCGGTGGTCGAGCGTGATTTTGAGATTGCCAGGCTGGGGAGTGGTGTCTTGGGCAGCGCCGGCGACATAGGCGTACTCGTTCGCGATGATCTCGCGACCGCGTGAATCGGTACTAACGGCCCGGATCGCGAGGGATTCGGCCTTGGTGACCGGAATGGTAATTACTGCGTCACCGTTGGCATCAGTCTGGACGGAGAAACTTTGGGTCTGGGTGAATTGAGGCTGATTATCTACCCACTTTTCGCGACCGACCCGGACGGTAACCCGCTGGTTGGGGGCAGCGATTTCGCGGCGGGCGGGATCGGTGGTTCGCACTTTGAGTTGAACGGATTGGCCCACGTAGACCACCGGATTTTGTACTTCTAGCTCCAGATTAAAGTCGCCCCGAACCACGTGGATTTCGCCCGACCCGCTGAACGCCCGCCCATCGGTTTCGCTGACATTTGCGTAAACCGTGTAAATGTAATCGTTGGAAAGTACCGATGGATCGTTCTCGGCGCGCGTGGGGAATTTGATATTGGCGCGACCCGACGCGTCCGTGACGGCTTCAACCTCTTGGGAGTATTCGCCCGCGTCGGAGTAGAGTTGGGACTCACCGTCATCATCGCCGTAGCGGAACGCGGGAGATCGGTAGATGGTGGCGGAAATCTTGGCCCCGACGACCGGACCGCCGTAATAGTATTGGCATTCGATGCTGGCGGATGCCTGATCGCCCATCGTGAAGTGATCTTGAGTTGGCTTTACCGCAATGGAAAACTCCGGTTTCCGGTAGGCGACGATGTTGGCGTAGGTATCCGAATTGGTGGCACCAAAAGCGGTCGTCTGCAGGATATAGCCCCCCGGTTTGGCTTCGGTGCTGGTGGTGAACGATCCATGGAAGGATCCGTGAGCCGAAAGGGGCAAGCGGAGGGTGGTGAGGTCGTTATCGTCCGGATCTTTAACGGTGACCGTGACGGTGCCGGTGCCGGGAAGAGCGTAACCATCAGAAGTCCGCTTCCGCACAAACCCCTTAAAATTGACGGTATCTCCGGGGCGATACGCGGGGCGCTCGCAGTAGGTGGTGATGAACGTGGCTTGCCGATCCAGTTGGGGGATGCCAGCCCCAACCAGGGCCATGGCGGTGCCCGATCGGGCGAGGATCATTCGCGGCCCGTTGGCGGCGGGAGGTGCCGCTATTTCGGCAAGACCTTCGGCATTGGTGGTCGCCACGGTCCGCAATCTTCCTACAGCCGGATCCGAATCCGCGACCGAGATCGTGGCGCCGGGGATGGGAACCCCCGAGACCAGATCGGTGACGTAGCAAAGGGTCTTGAAGGAAGAACTCTTCGTCACCATCCCGATGCGGGACACAAAGATGACGGCACTCGCCCGGTGAGTATCGTCCGTTCCGTACACCAGGTAAGAGCCTTCCGGCAGTTTGCCGAGCCTCATGGTTTTCACAAAGCGACCCTCGGCGTCCAGATCCGCGCGGGTGATTGCCTGTTCAAACACTTTCGGTCCTATCCCGGCAGCGGTGACTGGCAATTGGCTACCCGTGGCGACGGGGCGTAATGCCGCTTCGTATCCCTGCCGACCGGCAACCTTCTCCAGATCGATTCGAAAAACACTCACGTTAAGGAGGTGCTTGGGATTAAATGCGCTGACATCGACGGCGGGGGTTTCGCCGGGCGTGAATACTTTCTGTGATGCGTACAGATTGAGGTACGGATCCACGGGGACCGCCGCGAGGGTCAGCGGTAGATTCTTGCCTTCTTCAACGGTTAACCGAAGGTCATTCACCCGGTGGGCCTCGGTGGAGGTGGAGATTCGATATTCGCCGGCGGGAAGTTGTCGGAATCGGAAATGTCCGGTCGCATCGGTGGTGGTGCGGAACGACTGGCGCAAATCGTCGTCGGGAGCCCCAACGGCGCGCAAGGTGATATAGGCGTCAGCCAATGGACGCTGATTCTCTTTCATCACCACCTGCCCCGAAACGGTCCCCACGGGCAGTTCGTCGGCGATCCCGGCGACCAGGAGGTATCCGCCAAGGATAACCGCCAGGCCCACGGCAATGAGGCGAGAGAGCGTGGGTTTCATACTGGCTTTTCTGCCTTTTGACCGCGGCCCAGGACGGTGAGGCCGCCCGCCAGGAGAGTGAGAACAATGCTCGCCCCGATTAGAATTGGGATCTTCTGGTCTCGCGTGAGGGCATCGACATCCTTGGCGACATGCAGCGAAAGCAGCGTGATCGGGGCCATGATGGCAGCGGCAGCGTACACGGTGAAGGACTCAGCGCGGCGAAGAGCATCGACCATAGCGGCGAAACCAAGACCCACGATAAAGCCGACTGCGCCGCGGACGCCGAACATCGTGATGATGAATGGCGGAACGGTAAGACCAACTAATCCCCAGAGGCCAAATCCCATGCCCCGACCGCGCCAGTCCGCGAACATCAGCGGGACGATGGTGCCGAGGGCAAGCGCGAGGAGCGTGTAGTGTTGACCGATGTCCAGCGCCCGCGACGCCCCGGTACCTTCCTCTCGCAGAACGCGGTAGAGAACTAGTCCGACCAACGGACCCAGGGCCAGCAAAGCACGGCGATTAGGGCTGACCGCCAGTACGCCCGCGGCGGCGACCAGCGAGAGGCTCATTCCTGAACCGCGAAATGCGCCGAAAGCAACGGTCGCGAGGCCGATGGTGAGGATGGTCGCGAGCCCCATCCGACCGGCGTTCGACTCGCCTTCCTCAACGAGAAAGTGTAGGACCACCCCGACCGTTGCACCGAGTCCAACGGCGACTGTGAGGGCGGCCTCCCACACGTAGCGGGACAAGAGGACCCCACCGAGGGCAATGAGTAGGCCAGCTACAACCGGCGAGAATCCACGATAGTTGGCGGGAATCGGAATGCCGGCGGCGAGGCCGACAATGGAAATCACGCCTAACAGGGTGCCAAGGTAGGCGTAACCAGGAGCATCGTTGTTGCTGGCTCCCAGGCGATCGGCCGACACGATCAGAAGGCTCCACAAAGCAAACCTTCCCGAGGAGTCGGACGAAAAAACAATTGCCGCCAACCCAGCGCCGAGCAACATTCCCAGTTGGGCCGAGGGCACGAGGGGAACGAGGTGACCGGCGGCCGAGGCGGCGACGGCGAGCGACAGACCCGGCAGGATTCCTCCCAGAAATCGGGCACCGGTGGCGAAAGCGACGCCGAGAATGAGGCCCGTAAGAGTGGGGGCTAGCTCGGCTGGAGGCCCCACCCGGGTGGCAAGGAAGCTGGCGATGACGACCAGAGCCAGCAAACCGAAGAAAGAGTGTCGATGCGGGGTTGTCTCGGCCGGTTGACGACGATACGAGGCGGCAGCGGCAATGATTCCGGCAACGATGACGGCAATGAGGAAGGGAGGCGGCATGCGGTTCCGAGGTGTCCGGCCCGACGATGGATGCCCACGTTACGTGGCTGGCTTTCTCAAGCACTTAGACGTATCAACACGGGGGCAGAATCGGACAAATTTCAAGAAATGTGGGTGATGCCGGAAAAAACCGCAGACTTGGCGCGGCCGGTTAAGGGGATTAACAAGAGTGATGCTTTTTTGCTTTTTTCGGTTATTCTTTTGTTAGGAATTGGAGTGTTTTCGGCTCAAATTCTGGGATCGCGATGATTAACAAAAAATTTTTTCTGGCAGTGTCTTTCTCGCTCCTTGCCGCGCTGTCTGCGGCCCAGACTTACTACGTGACCCACGGAAATCGGTTGTACCGATTCAAGTCGGCGAGTACCGTCACCTCGGTCCAGTTAAAACTTAATGGCAAAGTCGTAGACGGGTTTAGTTCCTTGGCATTTGACTCTGCCGGCGTGCTTTGGGGACATGCCGCCGGAGTCATGTATACGATCGATCCGTTATCGGGCGCGCTCACCAAGAGGTGGTCTTTCGCGTCCGGAAATGGCAGCAACACATTTGACTTTCGAAAGAAAAACAATGTTGAGCAGTGGATCGGTTTTATCTACAAAACGTCCACCAATTCCAGTGTGTTGGCGCGAAAGGATCCGAAGACTGGAACCCACCTCGGTGACTACGCCGTCGCCGGCACTTCTGGCTTGTACGCTGCCTCGGCCTATGACCCTGTGACCGGAAAATATTACGCTGCCATCGGTGAAAAGCTTAAGAGCTTTGATCCGGATGTAGCGAACTTCAATGGCGTCCCGGTTGGAACGGCTCCCCTTAAGAAGGCGATTTTGGCGGGAGGTGCCTTCTGGAAAGGCGTCTTCTATCTGGCTTACCGAGAGGCTCAGAACGGTTCAGTTTTCTTCACGCACTACGACAAGACCCAAGGGAAATTCATCTATGATTTCCAGCTGACGGCGACCCAAGCGCCGTACCAGAATGGTATGGGTTACGCTATCGGTCCCAGCTAAGCCGGTAGGATCCGATTCCAAACACCGTGAGAAATCTTCTCGCGGTGTTTTTTGTCGCGAACCTGCCCTGGGGTAAATTCCTCGGCTTACGGGAGGAAAGCGGATGCTCCCTCTTTCCGCATAGCATTTCGGAAGTCGATGCTTGTTTCCATTCTGTGCGCCGTGATCATGAATTCCTCCCAATCGTTCGTCGGTCCGATTAGAACTACCCCGAATGTTGTCGTCAAAGCGGGGGAGGTAGAGGGCACGGCAATCCGGCCCGTGTCCAGTCGCGTATCGGGAAAAGGGCAATGGATCTGGGCGAAGGATAGTCCGAATTCGACCCGCTTTCTTCATCAAATTGATTGCTCCGCGATTCCCAAATCGGCGCTCATCCGGGTGACGTCGGAGTGCTCTTATCGACTGTACGTAAACGGAACCATCGTTTCGCGGGGGCCGGCGGACGTCGGGCGGGACTACGACGTGGGGCCGACGGGGCCGTGGCTCTATGATGTGGTGGATGTCCGGAAATTTCTGAAGTCCGGTACGAACACGATCGCGGCGGAGGTCATTGCGCCCGCCCTGGTGCAGAGCGAGGGCCACCTCGGTAAACCGGGACTGTGGTTAGAAGGTGACTTTGGATCGCTTCGCTTTGGTACGGATGCGACCTGGATGGCAAAACCCAATCCAGATTTGACCTTTGAAGCGGGGAAGGAGGACGAACCCGTACGGGGTCGCGGCCCGCTCCTTACCCTCGCGGGGTTACGGGCTGCGGATAACTGGTTTGAGGGTACGGGACCCGGCTGGGAACCGGCCACCGTGCAGCCAGAAGCGGGGCGACCTTTGGCGCAAAGCGAAATTCCGGCGCCGATGGAGGCGGTTTATCCGGCTTCGGGAACGGAACGCAAGTTTGGTGGAGTGACCGCCGACGGGACCCAATTTCAATCGGACGGCGGCTATTCCGTACGGTTCGATCGTGTACTGAGTGCGCACATCGTTATCCGAGTGAACGGAGGCGAAGGGGCCATTTTGTGCGTGATGCCGAACGAGAAGAACGAAAACGGATTCAATCGAGCAGTTCGGCTGAAACTTGGTAAGGGCGAGCAGATTTTTGAGATTCCGTTCTTTGATAGTTTCTCGGTGATCAACCTGCAGGCCGTCGGCGTGTCAAAGCCGTTCACGGTGGAATCCGTTCAGGCCGTCTTTCGTTCGTATCCGGTCAACTACCGCGGAAAATTTGAGTGCAGCGATTCCAAACTGAACGAGATTTGGCGGGCAGGGCGGTGGCTGACGCAATTGTGCATGCAGACGCATCACCTGGATTCTCCCCATCATCAGGAACCCATTTCGGATCCGGGCGACTACTTGATTGAATCGCTCATCAGCTACAACACGTTCGGGGAGGCGGGGCTGGCGCGGCAGGATCTCCGCAAGTATGCGCAAATCATCCGGCAGCGGAACGGACACGTTTTTCACACCAGTTACGCATTGCTTTGGTTGCAGATGCTCATTGAGTACTGGCAGCACACAGGCGACGAGGCCTTGGTTCGAGAGTTAGCCCCTACGGCTTACTCATTGGTAAATACCTGGGAAACTTGGCGCGGGCCAAACGGACTCGTTTCGAATCCACCGAACTTCATGTTCATCGATTGGGTGGAGTTAGAGGGCTTCAATCTGCACCATCCTCCCGCCGTGATCGGGCAGGGAGTGCTGACGGCTTTCTACTATCGGGCGCTGAAAGACGCCGACCAAATTGCGGCCGTCTTGGGTGATGATGCTTTCCGGGCAAAATTGGCCGAGCGGCGGGCAAGCCTTTACAATGCGTTTAATCGGGAGCTTTGGTCGCCATCTAAGGGGCTGTATCGAGATGGAAAACCGGGGCAGTCGCAGACTCCGGTGGGACAGTGGCTCCCGGCGGATAAGCCGATCGAGACTTTTTCCAGTCAGGTGAATATCCTGGCGTGCGCCTACGGATTGGTACCCAAGACAGACGGACCGACCGTTCTGACGAAAGTGATGGAATCGGGCCCAGCTCAATGCCAGCCGTACTTCATGCATTTCGCGTTTGATGCACTCGAGGCTACGGGGCTTTACAACCAGTGGGCCACGCGGCAGATGCGACGGTGGAAAATCATTCCGGACACCCAGTCGTTTTATGAAATGTGGGATCGCGGCGATTTGAGCCATGCCTGGCAGTGCACGCCGACTTACCAGATGAGTGCCCGGGTTTTGGGAATATCGCCAGCATCGCCCGGTTACCGAAAGATCAAGATTCAGCCGCGAGTGGCAGATTTAGAGTGGGCGAAGGGAAGCGTGCCAACACCGCTTGGCGACGTGAAGGTCAGTTGGCGGCGTAGCGGAGGCAAGTTCCAAATGGAAATCACCGTTCCGCCGGGTGCCGAAGCGCGAGTCATCCTGCCCGACGGAAGTCAGCACGGAGTCCCGGCCGGAGATCATAAATTCGCGGGGCTCGACCAAAAACTGAATCCGTCCGATTTTCGATAGTTCGCCGGTACGGCAATCGAGTCAGGATTCCCGCAACGCACCGGTTCTCGATATTGAAACTATCGTGTTATGATTGAATCATGATTCGTGCCGGCACCCTTCTGTCGACCATTTTGCTTTCCTGATCGGCTTCAGCGGCGATCTTTTACGTTGCGCCGACCGGCAACGACGCGTTGGATGGCCTAGCGGTTGCCAAGGCCAAGCGCACGATTCAGGCCACGATTAATGTGGCCAAAGCAGGCGACGAGATCCGGCTGTCGCAAGGCGTCTACTCCGAGAACTTGACGATCGCCGCTGGTATTTCGATCAAGGGCGGTTGGCGAGCGGGGTTCGGAGCGCGCAACATCCCGGGGTATCCCGCGATTATTGATGGCCAGGCAAAGGCGGCGGTTGTAACGGTCAAACCGCTCCCGGCAACCCAGACGATTCGGATTGACGGAGTTACGATTCAACGCGGCACCCAGGGCTTCACGTCCATGAACGCCAATGTCGCACTTACCAACGACTCTTTCCTGAATAACTTTGCTCCGGCAAGTGTTTATGGTGCCGGAATCGCGGTGGACAGCGACGGGAAAACTCCGATCAACGCCACGATCACCGGGAATTTGGTGGCCAACAATTGGGATGCCGATCAAATTGGCGGCCTCTACGCCTTTCTGAGCGGCGGAACTGGCGTCGTTTCCAACAATCGCATTGTGCACAACGGTTCGAGTGTCTATATCGGCGGGATGTATCTCGGCAGCGGCACCTTTACGGCGGAGTACAACGACATTTCAGACAACACCACGGGTGGGAATGCCGCCGGAGCGATGCTCGCTCAGGGCACATTTACGTTCCGGAATAACCGCGTCACGCACAACAATGGGATTTTTGCGGTGGGAGTCTACGTCATCGGCTCGACGTGTGATTTCCTTGGAAAATTGCTGGCCCACAACACCGCGAATGGGGCGAATTGTGGCCTAGCGTTCCGGTCCTCAAACGGCCGCATTCTCAACAACACCTTCGCCAACAACGAATCGAACTACCCTCAATACGGGGTGAACACAGTTCTGCTGTTCAGCTTGGACAATTCGCCGATGTCACCCGAGGTCGCGAACAATATTTTCGCAAATAACGGAGCGGCGGGCCTGACGTGGAACTACCCGGTGGTCGTGAAGCCAACGATTCATCACAACTGCTTTGCCGGAAATGATGGCGTCGACCAATGGTATTACGACACGCCGGGTTTTACCGAGCAGCCCCTAGGGCCGACCGATACCGGTCGATCGCCTCTATTCATGGATCCGGAGCACGACGATTTTCGGCTTCATCCTCAGTCGCCCGCTCGGGATACGGGCGATAACGTTGCCGGAGCCCGCCTGACAAAGGACCTGGATCAGCAGCCCCGGAGGAAGGGTGCGTACGTTGATATGGGCGCATATGAGTGTGGCCCCGGAGGGTCGCTCCTGTTCCACGACACTTTCCAGACATCCGCTCCGGGGTTGGAGAACGACCCACTTTGCTTGGATATTAACTTTGAATATGCAAAGCGACAGCTGGGGTCGGCAGCTCCCATTAAGTGGGTGGAAGATCCGGAAACCGCGACGGGATCGGATACAGACTTCATGTCCCAGGTGAGTAATTCCGGTCGCCCGACCCTCCTTTTGTGCTGCTGGCCTTTCTGTCCCACGGGGGCGCGGCCGAATACTTCGGCGGCGCTCGGGACGAGTTTTACCCAGAGTCCCAATTTTGAAGTTTCGATGGAGTTTGGCCCGTACTATAAAATTAATTACAATACGAGCCACTGGATAGAATTTAGTTTTGGCGATGCGGCCCGGGTGGCTCCCGCCTCTAGAACGGATACGAAGCCAGGAGGACCGTGCATCTCGGATGGCACGGGCGTGACGTTCCAGATTGACGGGTCGCTGGTTGCATACGACAGCGGTAAGGTCGTGTATCAGACCAATATTCTCGGTGATTACAACGCTCGCTTCCGGACTTACCCGATCAGTTTCCGCGTGAGTACCAACGGGGCTTTCGACGGTTCCGGGGTTGTGACCTGGACCCTTTACGCGGCTGGGCGACCACTGTTTACCTACCATCGGCCGCGCGGGTACGTGGGCAATGTGATCACAACCGCCGTTTATTCCGATCCGGCGTTCCAGTGGTTTAACGATGTGCCAGCTAGATCGGCGGCCGCAGACCTTTTCTGGCACGTGGATGTTCGGGCCATCGATCTGACCCCGCCGACCACCACCGTCCTCCCGGACCACAATCCGACTGCCTCTGGCTGGTATCGCGATGACGTCGTTTGGACGGTTACGGCAACGGATGAGGCCGGAGGTTCCGGGATGCGCGAGATCAAGGTGAGTCTTGATCGCGGCAAAACCTGGAAGTCGTATCCCGGTACGAAGGCGGCCGTCGCCGGCGTCGGACAAGGAGACCCTCTGCAGTTCCTGTATTACGCAGTGGATAATGCGGGGAATTCTGGCCCGGTCCAAACTCGGTGGTGGTGGGTAGATGAGACTGCCTCTCCGACGACCATTAAGGTATCTCCGCCACCAAACGCGGCCGGTTGGAACCAGGGCGACGTGACGGCAACGTTGTCCGCCCCGGATGATGCGTTATCGTACCAACGGCTTTTCTACGCGATCGGGGCCGGGGCGGCGAATCTTTACACCGGCGCGATCCCGTTCACGGGAGAAGGAAAATTCTCTCTGACCGGCTGGACCTATGACCAGGCAGAAAACAAAGGACCGGTAGCGACCCAGGCAATTTGGATTGACCGAACGTCACCAACCGTATCGAGTAGGTCAGCTGCTCCGTCGCTGCTTTCGAATTTGGGTCTGGGTCAGATGGTCTCCGTGGACCTCACCGCGACGGCCACCGATGCTCTGTCTGGCGTGTCGTCGATCTCGTTTGCCGTCAAGGACGCTTTGGGAACCGTGCAACCCTCGGGCGTCATGACGCTGGGAGCGGATAAGCGATTCCACGCCACGATCTCGCTGGAGGCATACCGAACAAGCAGTCAAAATCGGTACACGATGTCCTTCACCGCTACCGATAAGGCCGGCAATAACAGCGTCCCCTCCACGCTGGTGGTTAAAGTGAAATAGGGAGCCCGAAGGAATTCGCCCTGACGTCCTCGTCAGCCGCGTAATAAAAAATGGGATTGTCAACTGACAATCCCATTTCATCTTTGGTGCAGACAAATGGGCGGCATCTTCACGACCCGGGTTTTCGACGTATTCGCGAAGGAGGGTCAAGCGGCCTATCGCGGTTCTGTTCGGAAAATACACCCTACGGCCCGCGTGCGCGACACCCTTACCGGTTTGCCCATGAGCAATGTGTCAAGGGTGACTCTCAAGTCGCGGACTTTGGGTTCTGGTCGAATTTTCCCGTACTCCACGACCCGGTCGTCGATTCGTCCCCGATAAACGATCACGCCGTTAGTGCCGACCACGACGGCCTCTGGGGACACCGTTGCCCCCGCGCGTTTGGCAAGCGAATGCGTTGGATCCAGCGCAATCGTGCAGTCGAGACCATATTCCTTCGCGTGCCGTTTTGCCGCGTCCGGGCTCAGACCCGTATCGACAAAGATTGCCGTGAAATGGACACCTTTGGGTCGGTAATCCTTAATAATTCGATTCAATTCCGGCGAAAACTTGTTAGCGATCGGGCAGTCCGTCATCAGGAAGAGGAGAACAGACGGTTTCTCTTTCGGTAAAAATGGCTCGATAGCCGACCCATCGATGGCTATCCATCGATCAGGATTCGGTTTCGGGTTCGATTGCCCCATGGCGATGCCGTTCAGGAGCATGACGGCGGCAGCGGTCAGCATTGGGCCGATGCAGGCAATTTTCCACTTTCGGCCCGATTGCCTTTCTGACATACTAACGAGATTATGCCAAAGTGGCAATATTGGATCGTTGGCCTGTGGGGCTTGGCGGCGGTCGCCATCGGAACGGGGCAGACGGTTTCAGAGCCGGCGAGCCCGACATTTTCGAAGGACGTCGCGCCGATTCTCTACAAGAAGTGTGCGTCTTGCCACAGCGACAGCCGCATCGCCCCATTCTCGCTGGTCGGTTACGAAAACGCCAAAAAGCGGGCGCTCACGATCGTCGGGGTAACCCAGACGAACTTCATGCCGCCGTGGAAAGCTAAGGCTCACTTTGGCGAGTTTCGGGATGTTGCGGCCCTCACGGACACAGAGAAGACGGTCCTAAAACGATGGGCGGAAACCGGGACTAAAGAAGGCAATCCTTCCGAGACGCCCAAACCGCCGGCGGTGGTAACTGGGTGGCGACTGGGCAAGCCCGACTACCTTTTGGTATCCAGCAAGCCAACGGTGATCCCAGCCGAAGGTAAGGACTTCTTCCGCGACTACCTGATCGATCCGCAGATTACGAAACCGACTTGGGTGCGAGCGGTTGACTTTCTCCCTAAGGAACAAGGCACGGTTCATCACATCATCCCGTCGCTGATCACGAAGGCGGAAGCCGAAAAACTGAGAAAGATCAATTTTGACTTTGCGGACGACAGTTGGAAGCCCGGGTTGCATAAATTCGAGACCTACAATGTGCTGGGCTTCTGGTCGACGGGAGCGCCGCCCTTCGAGTCTCCCGATGGGACCGCTTTTCTCGTCAACCCAGGCGACTGCTTCGTCATCAACGTTCACTACAAGCCGAAAGGCAAACCAGCGACCGAGCAACCGCAGGTTGCGCTCTACACCCAGGAAACCGTAGCTGGGATCCGGATTGGCAATTGCTCTACTATCTCAAAACCCCAATGCAAGTTCCCAAGGGTTCCAAGATTTACGTGACCGGCACATACGACAACTCCGAGAACAACCCTCGAAACTCCCACACACCGCCAAAGGTGGTCGAAGGGGGAGAGTCATCGAAGGACGAAATGTTGTTCTTTGAGGTTTTTCAGGTGGAACATAAGCCGAAGGACGTCAAGGTCGAGGAAAAGAAGCCTCCCGTGTTCTAAGGGCAATTTGGCACGGCACAGAGGGAACATCGACGGTACTAGATGCCCGTCGCGAGATGGGGGCAAATCGGGGCTTGATTGGGGTGGCCTCGCAAGCCCTTCCCGAATGGGAATCGTTCTAACCGGTGCGCTCAAAATGCAGCCGGTTGCGGCACCTGAACGGATGCAAAACCGAACGGAACAAAAAAAATCGAGACCGTTGAAAACGGTCTCGATTTGCTCAATCCTATTGATTGGTGGAGGTAAGGGGATTCGAACCCCTGACCTATTGCATGCCATGCAATCGCTCTCCCAACTGAGCTATACCCCCAGGCCATGCATATTATGACGCATTATTGGCGGCGCATGCTAGGGACCGGCCGAGATTTTGTGCGCGCCGCGTTGGCCGATGGAGTCCGTTCAGCCTTGCATCGCGAGGGGTGGACCGAGAAGTTCCATCCCGAATTTTGCATGGAGCGCCGCGATGGCCGGCATGTCAGGTTCTCCGCCTTGCTTCAAGAGGGCGTCCAATTCCACAAAGAAGTCATCCAACCCAGCCGGGGCCAGGATGATCAGCAGGTTGCCGACGGCATCGCCGACATTTTGGTATTGGTGTCGCGTTCCGGCGGGGATGAAGATGGTACTACCGGCCCCAACTTCGTGGCGCTCGCCGTCGAGAACAAACAAAAAGGTGCCGTCCAGAACGTAGAACACCTCGGCGTCTGCCTTATGAAGATGAAGGGGCGGACCACCCGCCGGCGGCGTCGCCGAATGAATAACCGTGACGGCGCCGGCCGTCTGGGAGCTCGAGACCTTAATGGTTACTTGATCGCCGAAGATATCAAGGACAGCCTCATTTGGGGCATGTGGCGAGGAAATAGAGAATCCCGTGCTTGTCACCCGAATATTCTATCTGGAGTTCAGGGTCAGAGATCTTGTCCTCCAGCACCCAGCTGATCGTCGGGTGAGCCACCCACGAAAAATGATCTGTACCCATACAGTTTTGCATCACCGGAACGGAACGCCGCTACATTGATGCTCCGTCCAAGTTTGCGTGGGTAAGTTGCCAGTTTGTGGGATTGTAATGGGATTGATCGCGTTGAACCCCGTCGCGAAGGCGGCCGAGGTTGTAGATGTTCTGCCGCTCACCGACCGGATTGTTGTCGTGCACTTTAATGAGGGGCACGTAAACCATCACGGCAAAGGGCAGGTGAATAACGATGACTCGGTCGTGATCTCGCCGCTGGATGTGGTGAACGCGGCGAAAGCCACCAGCTACGGTATTTCCAGCAGCGACGACCCCAACTTCACCAGTGCTCGAACGCCGGCTAGAGTGGGACGAAAATCTAAGGGCACGGATTTTGCCTGGTTTACCGACCGTTGGGTAGGGGACCATTTCGAAAACGATCGTCCCGACCACACCAAAGAACATTGGCTTTACCTAACGCTCAGTACTCCGTTGGTTTCGGGCAAAACCTACACCGTGTCAACTGGATCTCTGGCAACCAACGGCGGCAGTTTTTCGTTCCGGTTCGATGAGACTCAGTTGCGGTCCGACGCTGTTCACGTGAATCAAGTCGGCTACGTTACCGATGCTCCGGCTAAGTTTGGTTACGTTTATCACTGGATGGGTGACCAGGGAGGCCTGGATTTAGCCGGGTACGTGGGACGGAAGTTTTGGGTGGTTGATGCCAAGTCTGGCCAAAAAGTGTTGGAAGGCAAGTTGGCTCTCCGGGCCAAAGCATCTCAAGTAGAAACCGGGCAAATCAACGACACGCCGGGTGGAAATTTTCAGGGGGCGGATGTTTACGAATGCGACTTCAGTGCGCTTAGAACGACCGGTCGTTACCGGTTGGCGGTAGAAGGAGTGGGATGTTCTTTCCCGTTTGCGGTGGGGGCCGATGTTTACCGAGGACTATTCCAATCGGTAACAAGGACGCTTTACACCAATCGGTCGGGGATCGCATTGACCGCACCGTACACAACGTTTGTCCGCCCGGCTCCCCACAATCCACTCGTTACCCCCGGATTTAAGGGAAAGCTGAAGTACACGTCGCTGCGGTTTATGGATTGGGGCTCGGAAGGAGGCGACAAAACCAAGCTGGAGCAGGCAATCAAGGGCGATCTGGATGTTAGTGGGTGGTACCAGGACGCGGGCGACTGGGATTCGTACGATACGCACTTACGGATTGCGTTTGAACTGATGCTGGCGTACGAGATCGCGCCGAATAATTTTTCGGACGGCGAACTGAAAATTCCCGAAAGCGGAAACGGGATTCCCGACATTCTGGACGAAGCCATCTGGTTGCCGAGGTTTTGTTACCGGCTGCGAAAAGAGTTGCTAGCCAAAAAGTACGGCACCGGCGGGATTGGCCTCCGAATATGCGGGGACGCGTTCGGAAGTGATGCCGGTCCGAATGGTGTGCTGCGGGGAAGTTGGGAGGATGTTGACCGCACCTGGGTTGCGAGTGGGGAAGACCCCGTCAGCACATTCCGGTACGCCGGGGCAGCGGCGCAGATTGCGTACCTTCTGCGTCAACAAAGGTTGACCGATCCGGCGGGGATTGATTGGGCGAAAGAAGCGCGTGAGAGTTACTCTTGGGCGCTCAAAAATACGCTGGCGAGTGACGAAAGCGCCGTTAAAGCGCATCGGCTGTACGCGGCCGCTGCCCTCTTTCGATTGACCGCCGCCAGTGAATTCGAATCGCAGTTGGCGAAAGATTCGGACGGTATTTTAGCCACGTCCGTGGTGGATTCCGCTCTGTTTCCGGGCGTAGCCATTTATTCATTGGGGGAAGTGGGATCTTCCGCTACTCGGGATCGCCTACGGGGAGCGGTGCTGGCCACCGCGGATCAGAATGGGATTGGCAGTGCAAACAAGCGGGCCTTACGATGGGGGGGAGACTTCTTTTTCCCCATGTTGGTGGGCCAGCAGACCACGCCTTTGGTTCCCGAGCTGGCGGTGGCCTGGAAACTAACGGCGAAGAGTGATCCGGCAAAGTCGCAAACGTACCGTTCCGTCATGCTGACGACGGCCGACTTTTTCTCAGGCACGAATGCACTGAATACGACGTGGGTCACCGGGGTAGGATCGCGTTCGCCAAAGCAGATTTTTCACTTGGATGCGTGGGCAAATGGTCAGGGCAAATTTCAGCCGGGTCTGATCCCGTACGGGCCTTGGCGACGGGATAAGAGTTACGGCGCGGGCCCGTGGGACCTGGCCTGGGCGTACAAGACCGTTTATCCGGAGATTAGCAAGTGGCCGGGGAGCGAGCAGTGGTTTGACAATCGGAATAGTCCGTTGCCGAGCGAGTTCACCGTCCACCAGAACCTTGCTCCCGCCGCGGCCTTTTACGGAATCCTCTGTGCTCCGGTGGCCAAGAAAGGTCGCTAGGTTAACCGTACGCAAGATCGGCGGTTGCCGGTTCTTCGGTTGCCGGGGGAATCATTCCCACGTGTAAACGGGAGATCCGGCGACCATCGGTTTCCGTAATCGTAAATCGCCAGCCGTCCACATCCATTGTTTCTCCGGCCGATGGCTGGCGACCAAACAGTCCAAAAACATATCCGCCGATCGTATCAAATTCATCGGATTCGAATTCGCTTCCGATGGCGCGGTTGAGATCTTCCCAGTGGGTGCGACCCTCAACGGACCAGCCGTTGTCTTTGGCTAAAACGCTAGGCTCCTCTTCGTCGTACTCGTCCACGATGTCTCCCACCAGCTCTTCCACGATGTCCTCGATGGTGACGATGCCGCTGGTTCCGCCAAATTCATCCTGGATGATCGCCATTTGGGCACGATTCGTACGCAGTTCACTTAGCAGTTGCTGAAGGTTCTTGTTTTCGGGGACGAAGTACGGAGCCCGCATAAGCCCGCGGATCGAAACCGGTTTCTCGGAGAGCATCGCCATCAGAAGATCCTTCGCGTGGATGATTCCCACGATCTGATCGTCGGTACCTTCGTAAATTGGGATGCGGCTGTGGCCCGACTCCTTAATGAGTTGCACCAATTCAGTCGCCGGGGTGTCGGCAGCGACGGCATCCAAATCCACACGAGGGGTCATCACTTCACGCGCGATGGTGTCGGTGAAGCTGAAAACAGAATGAAGCAACTCCCGCT
>Ga0114959_10000283_pt1 | contig 48575 bp, 44 predicted proteins | sample C_130625_EF_Meta_FD_87317 | JGI IMG/M metagenome (GOLD analysis project Ga0114959, IMG submission 87317) | Freshwater microbial communities from Lake Croche, Canada to study carbon cycling - C_130625_EF_MetaG | ecosystem: Environmental > Aquatic > Freshwater > Lake | place: Lake Croche, Canada... | reverse complement strand
TTAAGGCATTCGATGTTAAGGCATTCGATGTTAAGGCATTCGATGTTAAGGCATTCGATGTTAAGGCATTCGATGTTAAGGCATTCGATGTTAAGGCATTCGATGTTAAGGCATTCGATGTTAGGGCTACTGAATGGGCTCCTGATGTTAGGGCTAATAATATAAACGATAAAAAAACAAGAATAAAAAGAAGACAATTGATTTTGTATTTACTTCAACGAAAAACACAGATTATAGAACGAATAAAACGCAACAGAGAGAAATGGGATTTTAATTTTGATAGAAAATGATTCGTTTTTATATTCTTAAATACCTTCTCTCTTTATACAAGAATATGCATCATTCATTTACGGAAATGGAACAAAGAGAGATATCACAACAATTAAAAGAGCATTCTCAGGAAAAAGCGAAAAAAGATTATATTCGGTTTGAAGAAGCCATTCTTAATCATATGGATACAATCAAACCTCTTTCACCAATTGGTCTTACATTTATTGAAACCTTTATTCATACCGAATTACTCAATACATTCTCTAAACACGGAATATCCTTTTATGATTTCTGGTGGAATCGCCATTTTTATATGAACCGTGATGATGCTACTAAGAATTTAATCTTATCCATTTCTACCAACAAACCATATCTATCAGAAATAAAAATCGCTAAACAAGTATTCAATTTATATTATGGTGGTATCAGCATTTTCCGCCCCACACACGCAGCACGCATTTATCATAAATACAAACCATCATCTATCCTCGATTTCACAATGGGTTGGGGAGGACGTCTTCTCGGCGCCTCTGTATTATCTATACCCAAGTATATCGGCATTGATTCCAACATCAATCTAAAAGAACCATATGAAAAAATGACCTCTTTTTTAAAATCATCGACTAAAACGACGACCGAGATAGATTTGTATTTTCAAGATGCACTTACAGTAGACTATGCTACATTGGATTATGATATGGTTTTCACTTCACCACCCTATTATAACAAAGAATTATACAAAGAAACGGCGACACAATGGAATACAAAAAAGACACCTCAAGAATGGAATGATACGTTTTATAAACCGCTGTTTCAAATGACATGGAATCACTTGAAACCGGGTGGATATTTTTGCTTAAATGTTCCGTGCCATTTATATCAAGATGTTTGTATTCCCTTATTTGGAGAAGCAACAGACACTATTGCTTTGAAAAAATACAACCGGATTTTACCCCAAAAAAAACAAAAACAAACCAATGTGGGTCAGAAATACGAAGAAAATATTTATATATGGTCAAAAGCGACATTATGATTTTAAACGACACTATAACGTCGTCTTGTCGGTGTAATAACATCTTCTTCCTTTTGCTTAAAAAAACAACAACATATTTTTTTTAAAAAAGAGTTATTTTTACCTTCAATAGTAGATTCTAGTAAATCAATAGATGTTTCTATAATATAAATATAAGCATATCTATTTGCTACATCAATCGGAATAATATTTTCGTGAATCAATAAAATCAGTACTGTTTCAATAAAATCCAAACCTTGTATTATTGTAATGGGTGTTTTTAATGTAGTTATGTTCTTATTATATATATCTTTCATAGTAATGACAATAGGAATAATGTCGTGCACGTTTATACTCCCTTTTTCAACGATAATACTAATTTCGTGAGATAATTCTTGAAACATTTGCGGTGTTTTTTCTAGCAAGGTTTGAATTGTTTGAATCGTACTTGGTTGTAAGGAATACAATTGGATGGCTTCTTGTTTTTCCACATTGTTTACAAATTGTGTGAAATAGTCAAAAAGAGATATTGTTGTCATTATATATTATACAGACCGAAAAAAAAATATATTTTTCATTGTATATCCTTCTTTTCAGAAAAAAAGGCGTTTTCTTCTATTTTTTTTGCTACTGTTTCAAATGCTTCTGCTGCAATACTATGTGAGTTGGATGCCGTGATCGCAGCCGAAATTAATTCCAATGCAGCAGTTTTGGCAAGTCTGTATTTTTCCACCAATATATTGGCAACTTTGGCATATTCCATCGCAAACGATTCTGCATCTTTATGCGCTTTGGAAGCTTCAACAGCCAGCACAGCACAATAATGCGATTGTGGGTCGGCACATAATAATTCTGCCAATTGTTTCGTTTTTTCTATCGCTTCTTGATTGTACTGATTCAATATACGAATATCATCCTTTATAATGGTTAATTCTTTTTTTATATCAAGTTCGCTTATATTTTCAATAGCAATACAAACACAATCAGTTGCCTTGTCCGCATTTTCTGCCTTGTTTGCCAATTCTATCGCTTTCTGTGATAATTCAATAACATTGAAATTGGTTTTTTCTATAGATTTTTCTATAGTATTTTTTTCTATGGTAGTAATTTTTTTGTTTTTTCTTCTATTCTTTCTAGGCATAGTATAGTAAGACAACATTATTTTAATTACAAAAATTTATATCTATTAAAATGCGATAAAAAGAATGCATTAAAAAATAATTAAAAGAATACATATATATTTTAGAATGTTAGAATCCATAAAAGATATACAACACGCCTTTTATATTAATTTAACAAAACGAACGGATCGCAAAGAATTAGTGGAAAAGGAACTGGAAGAAATAGGTATTAATGCAGAACGATTCAATGCTGTCGAATTACCCAATGGTGCAATTGGTTGTTGTATGAGTCATATAAATTGTTTGGAAATGGCAAAGAACAAAGGATGGGAACATGTTTGGATTTGCGAAGATGATATTCATTTTACAAATCCTTCTCTCTTTGTCAATCAATTGAATCTTTTTTTCTCTCGACATAAGATTTGGGATGTTGTTTTAATTGCCGGAAACAATATGCCACCTTTTTTAAATATAGATGATTGTTGTGTAAAAGTATCTAAATGTCAAACAACAACTGGTTACATCGTTAAAAATCATTATTATGATACATTGATTGAAAATTTTCGTGAAGGATTAAATCGTTTGATACGTGAACCACAAAAACATATACTATATGCTATCGATAAATATTGGTTCACTTTACAAATACAAGACGAATGGTTTTTAATTACTCCATTGAGTGTTACACAACGTGAAACATATAGTGATATAGAAAAGAAAAAAACCAATTATACAAAGATGATGTTGGATATTGATAAGAAAACATTCATTATACAAAATCAGAAAAAATGTATATCTATGCGATTTATATAAAGTGTTTCTTTCAATAGTGCATTACAATCTTTCTTTATATTATATAAATGAAGCATTATGTCAAAAAATGTTGTTATAAGAAAAAAATAACAAAAAAATATCAAAAACGAATAGGTAATCTTTTTTATGCTACAAAAAAAAGTCGAGGAAAACGTGTCACACAAAAGATTGTCAATAAGTACCCGACCTTGTTTCCCGATATCGTTTAAAAATCCGCCGTAAAATCAAAAACAGAATCATCCTTTGTCTTGTTTGCTAGTGCATAATCACTGACACGACTTTCAAAGAAATTGGTTTTTTGTTCAACGGATATAAGTTGCATCCAATCAAAAGGATTGCTTACATTGTATATTTTTTCATATCCTAATTGAACTGACAAACGGTCAGCTACAAATTGAATATATTGCGTCATTAGATCAGCATTCATTCCGATAAGCCGACAAGGCAATGCTTCACAAATGAATTCGGTTTCAATAGTGACTGCTTCATGTATAATCTCGTATATAACCTTGGGGCTCAATCGTTTCAATAATTTTTTGTACAAAAGAATAGCGAATTCAGTATGCAAGGCTTCGTCACGTGAAATGAGTTCATTAGAAAACGTGAGTCCTGGCATAAGACCTCGTTTTTTCATCCAGTAAATGGAACAAAAAGCACCCGAAAAAAAGATACCTTCAACACAAGCAAATGCAACCAATCGTTTGGCAAAATCCGCACGACTATCCTTTATCCATTTTTGCGCCCAATCCGCTTTTTTTTTGATACACGGAAAATATTCCAATGCACAAAAGAGTTTGTTTTTTTCTTCTTCGTTTTTAATATAAGTATCAATAAGGAGACTATATGTTTCGGAATGGATATTTTCCATTGCCATTTGGAAACCATAAAAGGCGCGAGCTTCTGCAACTTGAACTTCATTCATAAACCTGAGACCGAGATTTTCAAGGACGATTCCATCACTGCCCGCGAAAAAGGCGAGAATCATAGAAATAAAATGCTGTTCCTCTTGCGTTAACGTGTTCCAATCCGCGGTATCTCGCGACAAATCGATTTCTTCGGCACGCCAAAAACAATCGATTTGTTTTTTATACATTTCCCATATGTCTTGGTGCTGAATAGGAAACATAACAAAACGATTGTCGTCACGCGCTAATAAAGGTTCCACAACAGTTTTTGACATCCTTAATATAATAGATGAGGAAGTTTTAATATTTTTTCGTTAGAATGTTTTGTATCAAAATATATTTAATTATAAACGCGTTAACAAATGATAGTTTGTTAAAAAGATAATCGAAATACAATACAAGATATGGATAAGAGAATTAGCCCAGAATTGTTGGGAGTGCGTGATAAATTCATTCAACAAATTGAGGAACAAATACGGACGAAAAAGCAACTTCTTTTAGAAAAGCGTAGATATTTAGACAAAACGAAAGAGGACAATGAATATTTAGCGGGTGTAAGAAATGATTATGAAAAATACAGGAATTATATTGTGAATGAGAAACAACAACAATTAAGGGCGATGAATATATTGGAAGAGTATACGGAAAGAATGAAACATAAAGCACAATTGACAGAACAACAGATCCAAGAAACCAGGGACGACCAACGATTGATTTTGAACGAAATTGATCGAATCAAAGGAGATTTAAATTATTTAGTGGATCACGATTCGGTTTCATGGTAAACGATATGTCAATTTCCCAAAATAAAATATTGAGATAGTATAATAGAAATATAAGATGCTTACTCCCGAAGATAATGATAGATTAAGATATTTAACTGACAAACCAATAAGACAATTGACTCCAAAAGAATTGGAAGAATTAAAAATTATTGCTGATAAATCAGATGATGGAGATTTAAAAGAAAGTGTAAAAAAAGAACAGCTACTTAGATTTAATGAATTAGGTAAAGAAGACATACAAAAACAAGCTAAAGCTTTTAGAGAAGCTAGAGAAGCTAATACTACCGAAGAAGCTAAGGAATTGGATAAAGCAGAGAATAATGCGGAATTGGTAAGAGGTAAAGGTAGTAATGATTTATGGTTTGAACGCATTAATTCCTATAATAATATAGATAATGATGGACCTGATAGTAGCATAACAGGAAAATCGAAGCAACTGAAAATGAGCAAAGACGGAAAGATACTATATGAAGACTTTTCAAGAGTTAAAATAATACCATTATCTTTGATCCCCAACGGCAAAAAACAAAATTATAAACCATATTTAATTCCAAAATATAAGAAAAATCCAGATGGTAGTTATGTAACTAATTCAAATGGACAACGCATTCCTTTATATATTGATAAAAGAAATATAGCAACAGCTGAGATCGAGGAAATTAATGATCCTTCAAATAAAAGATTATTTGACAAATATGCAACAGAAAAAAAATTCAGTGATGAAAATACCAATGATAATAATTCTGTAAAAAAAAATGAGTTATTTGACCGTATTTGGTTCGAACCCATATTTGATTACCAAGGCTTTATTGATGTAACTGATATATGGCCACCAGAAGAACCAGACATTACAACATTGGATAAAACTTCTAAGACATTTGAAACATTTAAAAAAGAACTACAAAAAATGACAGATAAAATAAATACTCCTCAAGGTAAAGATTTGATACTGAATGGAATACCTGGATTTGATATAGTAAAACTACCTGAAGTACCTGGAGAAAAACCTTCAAATGACACAGGAAGACGTAAATATGAAGCTTTGTTTATTGAACTAGATAGTGAAATAACAACAGAATCAAAAGATTTATATGATCAACCAAATAAACCATTATTCAAATACGAAGAAAATATTTTGACTACAGATGAAGAATATGCAACATCAATATCACAACGTAAAGATGCAATGGATTATAATTTACGAGACAGTCGAATATGGGATATTAAATATACGAAAGGAGATCGTTTTCGAGATGATATTTTTACAAGTAAATTGGATAAAAGCAAGATTCGTCGTTTCAGTAGAACGTTTGATGATTTTTTGGATTCCGCACAAAGTGTGTTACAGAAAACGGATATGTTTCAACAACAAACAGTATTATTTAATGAACAGGTAATTGACGATTTAAGAGATTTAGGATTGAATTTACTTTTATTGGAAGAATTAGTGCAATCAATTGACTCGGATAATGCATATAAAGCCTATTTCTTTGATTTACTTGAAAAGGTGCGTGGTTCTTTTGTGAATTTTATGGATTATGTAAAACAATTAAAACAAGACGAATATTCACAATTGAATATGGACCAACAAAAAACTATTTCAGATTTGATTGCAGGATTAAGAAATGAATTAAAAAATTCTATTGTTACTATTTCAGATAGATATAAAAATGAGAAAACAGATTTAATAAATAGAGATTTTGATAACAAAACAGGTAAATTTGCAGTATATGAGATGGATCCAAAATATAACAGTCAAAACACTTCTTCTGGTGAGTTGGCAAGAATGAGAAGGGAAGGATTATTTAGAAGTAACAAAAATATTTACACTGATAAAGATAAAGCAATATTAATGGAAGCTAAGAAAAATGTACTTGCTAATAATTATTTACGTAATAAGGATATGAGCGTTTTTGACATTAGTAAAGGATCCAATCCAAAAAATTCAACAATAGATATTATAGATCCCGAAACAGGAGAAGTTAAAAAGATGTTAATGAAAGATCTTGCGGTTAAAATATCTGAAAATAATAAAAAAGGAAAATATGATGAATACTATTTAAAAAAAATTAAAGACGATTTAGAAGAAAACAATAATTATAAATTTGAAAATGATCCACAGGCTGAAAAAGCAAAAGAAAATTTGATAAAAGATCTTAAGGACAACATAACCACTCTGAAAGAAAATAAAAAAATTACACGAGAGAAGCAAAATAAATTAGAATCAGATTTTGAAGAGTTCGATTCAATTATTTCTGCTATACGTGATATACGCAATTTTAATGAGAATGAAAATAATACTAGAAATAATAGGTCTGCAACTATTGAATCTACTGATTCTAATGAATCTGAAATTAACCCCGAATTTTTTGAGAAAGATGCTAAACCAGTTGTAAATTCTAAAGATATAAATGAATTTATTGGTTTAGACGACATATTAGGTGACCCTGAAAATATTAATGCTCAAAGAGTAGAAACTTTTATTTCGAAAAATATTAATAGAACATTACCTAACCCACAATTAAAACAAATAATTCGTTATTTAAAGACTGAAACAGAATTTAATGCACTTAAAAAACTAATCGAAACAGAAAAAGAAGGTAATATTATATTAAAAGATACACCGCTTGGATATCAATTTTACCATTTTATTGATTTTACAACTAGAAATAACACAAAATTATCATCAATCTCTGAATGGTTTCTCACGCCAACTAATCAATTAATAGGGGGTGGTCGACGTACTCGAAAGCGTATGATTCGCAAGAAGCGTAATGCAACAAAAAAGAAACGTTACAGTGTAAAAAATGGACGACGTGTTAAACATCGCATCAGTAAACCCAAGAAACGTTTCATTTTTCATCCTGTTTTCAGTAACCAACAACAGGCTGGTGGTTTTCAATACAAGCATAATAACGCATCATCATCCATAACAAGGAAACGACATAGTAGCAAATTGTTCTCTTCACGAAGAAACAAGACCAGAAGATAAGAAATGAATCATTTTACAACAATAAACCTTTGATTCCAGGTAGAGTTCGACATTCCGACGACCAGCGCCCATTAACTTGTCGAAAATGCAAGGCAATTGGACGACAACGTAGCATATAGATACGTTGTCTTTCCTTATATACTCGTTTCCACGCGCGTTGAATACAACGTATTCTCCATGTTTTTAAAATAGCAACACATTCTCCTGTTTCCAAATACATTATTTCCGCTATTTCTGGGCGAACATAATTTCGTTTTCGAATCATTGTATCATAATTACGAATAAAAGGGTGCCGACACAATTCTAAATATGGTAATACACATATACGAATATGATGTTGATATTCACGAATCATTTCAAATATATTTTCTTCGTCTTCGTCTTCATCTTCTTCGTCATTTGCCCATCGCAAAAACTGTTTGTATTGACTATGAACTAAATAATGTCCGTACACTTCTTCATCCTCATCTTCTTCTAAAGAAGAATGAATATATGGATTGTATAATTCACATAACACGATAGAAAATCGAGATGACATTTTATTAATACTTTAAAATAAATAGAAAGCTTTTCAACATCAATTTTTTTTACAAAGTAATATATATAGATGAAGTTATCCAAAACCATAACAAAAATTCTTAACAATGAGATTGTTTTGTATTTTGTTCTCTTTTTAGCAGTTATTAATGTGTTAGGATATCTCTTACACGGAAAAATCAACGCTGTTATATTTTTTACCCTTGTCTCATACCTAACCTTTCACTTTAGTAAAAATTTGGTGGTTGTATTTGCAATAGCCATTGTTGTAACCAATCTTCTAATGGTAGGTAATAAAGTGAGAGAAGGATTAGAAAATGCCACAAAGGATGAAGATGATAAAAAGGAAAAAAAAGCGCCTGCAAAAAAAAGCACCATGACACAAGATACGAAAGAACCAGTCAAAGATAAGCCAAAAAGCAAACCCAAAACATCCACATTAGATACAGTTGTGACACCATTGGAACCGACAAAAGAAGGAGAAGGAATGAATGTAATGAGCAACAAGAAACGCAATCGTATTGATTATGCCAGCACTGTGGAAGATGCTTATGAAGATTTGGATCGAATTTTAGGAGGAGAAGGTATTAAGCAATTGACTGATGATACACAAAAATTAATGGGACAACAAATGCAATTGGTAGATGCAATGAAACAAATGACACCATTGTTAGACAATGCAAAATCAATGTTGAAAGGATTTGATATGGATAGTTTGAACAGTATCGCTGGATTTGCAAAGAATTTTGGTCCTGGTGATTCAGGACCTTAAATTTACAAATGATAAATACTTTGAGTAATATATGAGCAAAAAATGTCCACCAGGAACCTTTTGCATTGAAAATATGACATTGGTATTTACTTTACTGATTATCTTTATTGTCCTCTATTTTGCCTTTCCGCGTTATAATGTGAAAGAAGAAGTGCGTTGGATACAACAACCACCCACATATTCACTTCCACCTTTTACTTCAAAACCCAATACTATTTTTACAAATATTCCAGGAGATACACTGATGAATCCATACGCCCCTCCTTTGAAACCACCTGATATGCCCATCAATATACCTACCAACATAGGTTACAATTATGGTTCTTCTTATCGACAAATTGGTATTTTGACGCCTGTGCATAAACAGGATAACACAAATGAACGCATTTTGCCATTAATGGGTCGTCCACTTTTTACCAATCGCGATAAATGGCAATATTATACAATGAGTGACCAAAACAACAGTGTAAAATTACCTATTCTGGTAAAGGGGCGCAATGGTATGAATGAATATGGCGTCGATAGCGTGTATGACAAAGATACTGTTGTTGTAGAAGGTTACAAGCAAGCATTTCACGTGACAATATATGATAATACTTCCATACAATATATTCCGTCTCTCTCGTATTTGTAAACATTATTTTTATATTCGAAATAATGTTTATTATGTTGCTGTTTTATTTTGTTTTTGATGGGTCAAACAAATTTATTCCTTCTCAACCTGTCTGTCTCTGTTGTATCATTGAATCATTTGTTCCTGATACATCTAACCCTGCAACACTTTGATCTAACCCTGCAACACCTTCTCCTAACGCTGCATCTTCTCCTGAACCTGTAGCATTTCCTTCTAACCCTGCAACACCTTCTCCTAACGCTGCATTTCTTCTGAACCTGTAGCATTTTCTCCTCTAGCATTTCCTTCTCCTAACGCTGCATTTTCTTCTGAACCTGTAGCATTTTCTCCTCTAGCATTTCCTTCTCCTAACGCTGCATTTTCTTCTGAACCTGTAGCATTTTCTCCTCTAGCATTTCCTTCTAACGCTGCAACACTTTGATCTGCATCTTCTCTTGAACCTGTAGCATTTCCTTCTAACCCTGCAACATCTTCTCTTGGAGCAATTCCTTCTGAATTTGTCTGTGTCTGTTGTATCATTGAATCATTTGGTCCTGGTCCTTCTAACCCTGCAACATTCTCTTCATTGGCTGTGTTCGGTAATTCTATATTTTGTTTTATTAACATACCCATTTCTTTAAATAACGTTGCATCATCGACTGAACCGTCGTCTTTTCCACCATTTTCTCCACCATTTTCTCCTTCTCCATCATTTTCTCCTTCTCCATCAATTTGCCCTAATCCTTTTTCATTTTGCCCTAACTCTGCTTTTTCTCTTGTAAAATTACTTAAAAAATTGTTAGGATTTTTTGGTACTTCTAAATCAAACCGTCTATAACCATTAATATTAAAGTATTTTAGAATCTCAGTATTTAAATTTTTTATTTCTTCTAAATTTTCGGGTGTATTTATTTTCAAAAGAATATTTTTTACATTTTCTCTTTCTGATTCTGGGATAGAAGGAACAATTATCTTTTCAATATAAAATTTTTCATCCTGAAAGAAATTAGTTGAAGGTATTTCGGCTCTTTTTTCTTGAGTCAAAGATATATAAAAATTTAACGTTTTTAAAACTAGCGAAATCCAAAAAGATTTGTGTGACTTGAACCCTTTTTGTAAATATGTATTTAATATGTTCTTTTGTTCTTGCGTTATGGTTATGCTTTCATCTATTATTAAATTTCCATCAACTGTCGCTACTTTTTCAGCTATAGACAATATTTGTTTATTTTTATAATATATCATACCCAATAATCTAATTAATCCTTTATTCTGAAATGTCAATGGATCCGAAAACTGATATTCATCTGTTATATCAATTAATGGTTCAGAAGTGTCGTTTTTTTTACCTAGAGCATTTCCAGTTGCTGTAGTTTTTGTGCTAACCAAAGTACTACTTTCAGAATCTTGTGCACGTCCACTAGAATCTCCTGCGTGTTTTTGTATCATCTCTCGTAATACCAATAAAAATTTATATTCCAATTCTCCAATATTGGAATCAATAATAAAATGATCACTATCTGCTTCTATTTGTTGTAATAAATCAGGATTTACTTCTTCTTTTGTCACACTTTTATCTTCTTCTTCTTTTGGTTTTCGAGGTGAAAATATATCTGTATCATTTTTTTCAGGGTCATCGTCTGTTCCTTTCATTTTTTTATATTTCGATGCTTTGTTGTTATTTTCTTCTAGCGCTTTCTTTTCATCTTCTAATTGTTTGGCTAATTGTTCACGAGTTTTTGGTTTACTTGAAAATAATCTCTTTAGTGCTGATATTTTTCCAGTTCCATTTTTTAACCTATCCTCTTCGCCTTCTGCTTTCAATTTAGTTATCTGTGCTTTTATTTCATCTGTCATTGGATCTGTCTCCTGTAATTCTTTTATCTTTGCACTTCTCTCATTTTTCCTCTGTTCATATGCTTGATAATTACTATCTTTGTATTGTTTTTGCAAATCATTCACTACTTTTTTTCGTATATATAAATAGTATAATACACCAGGTCCTAGGGGATACAATCCTGTTTCTTTATCTCGTATACCATAATATTCAATTTGTAATGTGCATATAAATGCATATTTTTGCGTTAAATCTTTATATTCCCTAGCATTATTCAAAGCAGAATTATTATCTGGCAAATATTTCATTACATTTTCAAAATATTTAGTTAGTGGACCTTTTAGTAATTCTAATTCATCAATTCCTGTTTTTAATTTTCGTGATATTTCGTTATATTTTTCTAATTCAACAGGACTAGGAATATCCTGGATACCTACTTGACTATTGGATGTAGTAGCATCTGAAGTTTTACTTGAAGCTCCTTCACTTTGAAGAGGTTTACTTTCACTTGAAGCTCCTTCACTTGAAGCTGCTATTTCAGTTTTACTTGAAGCTGCTTTTTCACTTGAAGCTCCTTCGCTTTGAACAGTTTTACTTTCACTTGAAGCTGCTTCGCTTGAAGCTCCTTCACTTGAAGCTGCTATTTCAGTTTTACTTGAAGCTGCTATTTTTGTAAATTCTCTTTCAATCTCGTCATCTATTTCTGAATTAGAAATTTCCTGTATTTTTGTAGTATTATTAGGATTCTTGTTAATGTCACGAATGAAATTAGGATTCTTGTTAATGTCACGAATGATTTTATTTATACTATCCACTTTTGTCTGTCTATCTTTGAATATTTTACTTTGCTGATCATCGAAAAATTTAATGTTTTTATCAATATTTATGATTTCATCATTTAGTAATTTATTCCTTTCTTGTTGCCTTTTTGTTTCATCATCAGATGTTATTTTTTTGTCTATATATTCTTGCATTTTTGTTTTTATTTTGTTCATTTTATTTTGGCTATCATCTGGATTATTTTTTAGTTTTTCATCTGTTTTTACAGATACTTGACCCTTATTACCGTTTATTGCTTTACTTACACTAATTACACTATTTCCAATACTGCTTCCAATACTGCTTCCAATACTTCTCATACTTGAAAAATATGAGGACTTAGAAGGTTGATCATTTTCACCTTGACCACCTCTTTGCTTCAATGTTTTCCTATATAAATCCAATGGTCTCCTTTTTCTAAAGGTCTGAAGTAAACCACGCTTTGAATAAAGCTTCTTTCCTTTTTTCATCGACTGTTTTTTTTTCTTATATAATTTATTGATTTTTCCTTTAGTCAACTTCATTTTCTATATAAATAAAGTATATTTTTTATTTATATACTTATAATATTATAGTCCCTTATGAATATTTCGAAACAAACCATGTCAGGTAAATGTGATGAAAAATGTTTTTATTCTTATCAATATACAACAACCTCTACATCCAAAGCACAAAATTTCGGCAGTTTTATTTCTCTCACCTATGATAAATCTTCCGTCCCACCCGTCGTATTCAATTCTCTCCATTACGAAGTAGAAACAATTGAACTATATAGCCCTTCCATTCACACATTTACCAATGGAGTTGCTGATGCAGAAATAATTATACAACATTCTTCATTGCAATCAGGTTCTCCTTTGTTGGTATGTATCCCAATATTATCATATGGTGTTGTATCCAGTGAAGGAACACTTCTTTTAGAACAAATTGTGGATGCAATTGTATCTAAACCTTTGTTGCAATATGGAGATCCTATGAATGTTCCAGTTACTCAGTTTACATTGAATTCTATTGTGCCTACTTCTGCTTTTTATTATTATATCTCACCCACATCCAACGCCAATATTATTGTATATGATACAAGTAACGCTATTTTTTTGGATGCCGGTAAAATAAAAGGACTTCAATCTTTGTATTCACTTCCTTCATCTGACCCTTATCAACCAAGTGATACACTCTATTATAACGAAGGAGGTGCAAACAAAGTCAATGTAACAGACGATAATATTTATATTGATTGTTCCCCCACAGGCAATACAAGAGAGAAAAAAGAAGTAGAATTCAATAAAAAATCATCACAAAATGATTTAATAAATACGTTTACTAATCCAGCCATAGTATTGTTACTATTCACTGTCTCCTTTGTGGTTATTATTATTATATATTATACCGTATTTAAATTTATTGTAGGTGAAAAGATTGATAATTCTTTTTTGAATAAATTACAATCCCAAATAAAAGACACAGGTACAGAAACAATAACAAAAAATAGTATTTATACTTCGGTAAAAGATACAGCAAATAAACTAGGTAGTGATTTTGCAAAAGGAAATATAAGAGGTCTCTATAATGGAACTTATGGAAGAATGATACCAGACAGTATTACAAATATAATTTTCGGTGATGATAAATCTGAAAACCCCGAAAATAATAAAAAGGTATGAAAAGTTTTTATAATATATTTGTAATGAATTATATTATATATTTATCTATGAACAGATGATGCCTGATGCAAGTTTTCCAAAACAGGTTGAAATGTATAATGATTATGGAATTTTTGTCCATTACGGTTTATCGGAGCCATTTTTTTTACAATTTCTTGTTCTAAAGTGTAAGGAAATTGATTGTATTCTGTCATTTCTGTGTGCTTCTTTTTTTCTGTAGGCATATATTCTTCCAACCCATATGTTCCTGTGACGAAAGAAGAGTTTTGAATCAAACGATACGCCACAAAGAATGCTAAAACACCTAAAATGGGATTGGTTTTGACAAACAATATGAGTGCAATAATAACCACAATGGCTTTTCCATACAAAGTATCAATTCCTTTGGCAAGAAAGATTGGTGTTTTGCTTCCCAGAATCAAATAAATAAGAAAGAGGATTGCCAAGATAGATTCTCCTATATTTTTCTGATTCTTTAAAAAATCCATATATCATACAATGAGATTTTATCTTGTGCATTGTAAAAATTGAATATAAAAACAAAGTTTATAATTATAAGATACAACAATGATTAAAAATGATTGTAACAAATGTTATCTCGGCCCAAAAGGTTATACTATATGGAAAAAAAACATTTCACAAGAAGAAATACAAATGATAAAAAAGGATTTAACTGTGCAACCTCAAAATCACGGTTCTCCTGTTATTGATAAATCGACTACATTTTCCGTATACCGTGAATCCACCAATAAAATATACATTCCTTATTATTATGGTCTAGAAAAATGGGGTCCACCATATACATCTATTATTTCTGAAGGTGACTCAATAGACATAGCTTTTTGCGGAACACTACGCGATTACCAAGTACCTGTTGTAGAAATATTTTTAAATACTGTTGAAAAGGGAATAAAAAAAGGGGGATTATTGGAACTATTTTGTGCGTGGGGAAAAACATCCGCATCACTCTATATTTTGACAAAGATTGCAAAAAAAACACTTGTTATTGTGCACAAGGAATTCTTGATGAACCAATGGATAGAGCGTATCCAACAATTCATACCCGCTGCTCGGATTGGAAAAATACAAGGCCCTATCATCGATATTGAAAACAAAGACATTGTCCTTTGTATGCTTCAGAGTCTAGTACAAAAAGACTATCCTCCTTCCACCTTTTCATCCTTTGGATTCACCATTATTGACGAAGTACATCATATAAGTAGTCAAACATTTTCCCAAGCCCTCTTTAAAATTGTAACTCCTTATATGCTAGGGTTATCTGCTACAATGGAACGCAAAGACGGTACGACACGTATTTTCAAATATTTTCTGGGTGATATTGTTCATAAAGCCGTGAAAAAAAGCGACGCTACAGTCGAAGTCCATCACATTCAATACAGTGTGAATGACGAAGAATTCAATGAAACAGTAACTGATTTTAGAGGGCAACCTCAACTACCGACAATGATAAGCAAATTATGCAGTTATAATCGTCGCACTGAATTTATATTATCCGTATTGGATAAGTTTTTACAAAAAGAAGACACCATCAAGCGAGAAAAAGAAGAATATCCTCCGTGCCAGCAATGCCATAAAACGGAACATTGTTTGATGCAAAACACGTGTTGCAATACAATCGCTTATTGTATGCCTTGTTTAGAATTATTTTCTAAAAAAATAGATCGAACAAGACCCAAATGCCCTCTATGCTGCCATGTACTTCAATATGATCAACAACCATTTTCTGCTATTCTTCCCAATAGAAAATCTATGGAAGAAGCCCATATATTGGTGATGTCACATAATTTGAATATATTAGAATACATGTATCGTGCCATTGTTTGTAGAAATATTGCGTCGGTGGGATACTATGTGGGTGGAATGAAAGAAGCGGAACTAAAACGCAGTGAAAAACGGCAAATTATTTTGGCGACATATTCAATGTGTTCTGAAGGACTCGATATTCCTTCACTAAATACAGAATTTCTTATTACTCCGAAAACGGATGTGGTTCAAATAGTGGGGCGTATTTTACGGACAAAACACGTGGTAACGAATCCGACACTATTTGATTTTGTCGATAAACACGACGTGTTTCAACGACAATGGCAAAAACGTCGCGCCTATTACCGAAAACAAGGATTCACTGTTTTCTCTCAAACACCTGCAACGAATGAGTTACTACAAGGTCGATGTTTACTTACATTGAAATAATTACTTTCTATTTCGTCGTGATCTTCGCAATTTCTTGGACTTTCCTTTTGTTTTTCTTTTACCACCACCCATCCAACCCTGTTGTGGATTAAAATCACCATTTCTATAATCAGTTGATGGAATGACAGGAACAAAATGATAACCACTTGTGGGAATAAGTTCCACTTGAATTTGATTGTAGTTTCCGTTTTCGTTTCTGTAGTTGTTTGGCGAGCTGCTAAATAGACCACTTTGATATTGTTGAGAACCATGAAACCCTTTTATGAATGTCGCATCCGCTTTGTTACTCGGATTCCTAGTTTCAAAAACTTCTGCTATGACTTCATTCATTCCGTTACTATTCTCATCACCATACACTGAATTAAATTGTTTTTGATATTGATCTTCATTTTCAAATGCTGTGTAACCTCTTTGATTATACATATCACGATGCCCTGATCTATCATAAAGTTGATTATTATTATTTGAATAACCTTGCATACTACCTGGCATACTACCTTGGTTACTACTATTATTAGGTAAGAATATCTGTGCAATAGTATACTCTGTATGTCCTATCATTCCACCAATACTAAATCTCATACCAGGTCTAATTCTGCTTAAATCATTCAATGTTGAAATATCCATTTATATATTATCTTCATATTATTTATTTTTTTTAAATTAATAAAACTGACTAAATAAATAATATTGTAACAATTTACCAAAATTGAAACCCGCTTTTTGTTTTCATACTAAAATTATCGACACCGTTAGTAGTATTTGGCAATCTCTGAAAAGGTGGAGGATTTGCTAAAGGTAATTCTGACGCTTTCAAAAATGAATGTCCAATAGAATAACTCGGTGTATTGGGAATTTGGCTTCCATATTGATGATAGCTTCCGCCTCTAAGTTTACGACTGCCTCTAAGTTTACGACTAAGTTTACGACTAAGTTTACGACTAAGTTTACGACTGTATCCAGACCTTTTATATAACGACATCAATCTACGTTTTTTCATTGTCCTCGTTTTTTTACCCCTAGGCATTCTATATAAATTAACTATATTTTTAATTTTTCTTTTAGAAATAGCCATTGCACCACCTTTTAATCCAGACGCGCTCGCAGCATCAATGCCACCTCGCGTTGTATTCGGATATCCATAATTATAATTTGCACCACTTGTACCTCCAAAATTACCTGAAAAATGTGAATTATCTAGATTTGCATTTGTAATTGGTGTTACTCGCATATATTATCTGTATATTTTATTCTTTTCTAAACGAAGAATATCTGCATTTGACATCCCAATGTCTTCCGGTTTGGCAACACGCAATGGTGTCCATTTTCCAAATCTTCGATTGTATCGACATACCATTCGATATACTCTCTCTAAGTATACATATTTATCAACATTGTTGTTTTCGAATTCTTCTTCCTCATCACTTTCTTCTAGAGCATCCAAATTTTGATTTTCTTTGATATTCCGAAACAATCGATTCATCATCACACTCGTTTTATAATCAGGTATAGATGCCATACGCTCTTCTTTTTCATTTGATAAACGCAAATAATAAATATCATTTTGTATATCAGGTTTCACAAGAAAAATAGCTATGTCTGTTGTCGTGTTTTCAAAAGACGTCATTGGTAAATGATATAAATAACGGTCAGAATTCCTTCGAAATTGAATATAACGTATGGTATATGGTAAATCATGTATCTGTTTACGTAAATATTCCAATGATGTAGAAACAAGAGGAAGACCAAAATGAATCCCATCCACATCAATCATTTTTTGTACAAAAATATCACGCAAAATAGACCACTTTTTTTCAATAGAAATATGGTCCGTAAATTGACCCTTGTAATAAAGAACATCTTCTGTATGAAACCAGTTTTTATCCCCGATTTGCAAGACAGTACCAAACAAAATAGTACCCCTTTCACACAAAGGATATGATGCACTCAATAACGAGTATGTATGAAAGTGATCAATCATTTTATCTTCAGAAATATACATAACAATGCATTCAAATTGTTGAGTGAACCACGCAAAACATTTTTCACCCTCGGGAATAGTCAAACAACAAAATGCATCATAAACCTTCTTATGTATTATTTTTTCATAAGAAAGTTTCACATTGGGAAATCGAGACAATGCCATTATATATCATATATTGATATACATTCTTTAAGTTGTTTTAAGAAATACTTTGGAATGCAAAAGAAGATTCCATAGAAGAAGGTTCGAATCTTGTATCCTGCATTTTTTCCTTGATAAAATTTTTCAATTCAAGTTTCATATTTATTTTTTCTTCAGAGTCAGAAAAGGAAGGTGGTAATACAAGATCTGGTTCTTTTTCTTTATATATAACAGAAAACATTTCTTCGTATTTTTTGGAAGGTTTGTTTACTAAATCTTTTATTTTCGGAACAGTCAAGGTCGCTGTAAAATAGGTAATTAAATGATGAACCAAAAAAATAAATAAGATAGAAAAAATGGATATTTGAAGTATCCAAAAAAACATATATTATAATACTATTTCTTTCGCATATTTATAACACAGCCGATTTAATATTTATATCATAAACATTTAAAGACAACCCAGAAAAAAGAGTAAGATGCAAGTGATATTGGTAGAAAAAAATGGCTCATTAAAATCATTATTGATTAAAGAATTCAAAGAAGAAGAATTATATAAAAAATGTGGATTCAAGGTACCCACCCATTTTGGTAAACAGCATACGTGGATAACCAAATGTGAAGGAAAGAAATACAATGTTTCAGTGTATGGAAAAACAGAAGGTAAAGCAAACACGGAGAACAAGTATGATTTTCCACCCCCTATTGATAATGTCTTATTCTTTGGAACAATTGTCATTGTGGGGGTAGAAATAGTGGAAGTCAAAAGCTTCCAAAAGGACGCTAAAGACATTCAGAAGGATGTATCTGTATTCACCGTGGAATTATGGAACAAGATATATGAAAAATTATTTGGTGGGTTCGAAGATTTGAATGCGACAGCAGCAGAAGACGAGGAAGAAGAAGATGAATTAAAACTGATTCCCGCGGATAAAAAAACAAAACATGGTTATTTGAAAGACGGTTTCGTCGTAGACAGTGATGCAGAAGAAGATGAAGAATATGATTCTTGTTCTATCAGCGACGATGATTCAAATGAAGATGATGACAATGAAAACTCCGATGCAGATGGTAAAGAAATGATTGAACTAGCAGACATCGGCTCGGAACTTAGTGAGGAAGTATATCTATAAATTATCGTCGCTTTTGCCCTAACCCTAACCCTAACCCTAACCCTAACCCTAACATCTAACATAAATTGTATAAAAAATTGATTTTCGATATAAATATAAACACAAAGAGTATATATTTATACATTATGCGAACTATTGATAATCCGGATGAATTTCGAAAAAAAATAAGCGTGCGTTTCAATGAGCGATTTAAAAATGAAAAAAACGCGTGTAATTTGGAACGAGGTATTTTCAATTATGCATTGAAAGAAGCTGATTTCCGAAAAGTGGTCAAAAAATGGGACAATCCATATTTTGTTCAAATTTACATCGATCGATTACGAAGTATTTATATGAATTTAAATGATTCATTGGTACAAGATGTAAACAATGAGTCATTAAAGTCACAAGACATTGCTTTTATGTCACACCAAGAATTAAAACCAATGAAATGGGAAGCCATGATTTTGGAAAAAATAAAACGAGACAAAAACAAATATGAAACCACTATTGAAGCTTCCACTGATACATTTACTTGTCGAAAATGCAGGTCCAAAAAATGTACCTTTACGCAAGTACAAACACGTTCTGCGGATGAGCCAATGACTACATTTGTAAATTGTATTACTTGTGGAAATCATTGGAAATGTTAGAATCATCGGAAATGTTAGTAACGATTATTTTTGAGAATAAGCCAAGAACCTACCACTCCAAGTAAAGTGATAAGGAATATATCTATCCAATCCATTTTATTTAAAAAAAGTGCTTTTTTTTCTATAAAAAATCGTTGACATTGTTTTATATAAGAAACAGGTTTCTCTCGAATATATTCTCTCAGTATCGAATCTGGAAAAGATGTATCCACCTTCCGAAGAAACATTGTATGTGTATTTTTCTTAATAAAATCGTCAATAAAAACACGGTCCTTTGCGTCGCCTGTTGTAAAAAGAAAAGGACTTGTAGGTGACATCATACGCGACCAATCAGTCGCAGTTGTTTCAACATTTTTAACTCTATCCAATGCACCCATTGCTTTTAAAATGATTGCAAAAATTGACTCATTTGCGATAACACCCGCACATATAGTTTTGTATGTATTTCTATATTTACGTTTGAATTCTAAACATAGTAACGCATCAGAACGTGAAATAACGAACCAAGGTGCGTGTCCCAAATGAAAGACAGAATCAAATAAATGCAAGTTTGCGCGCTTGCACAACCAAATATTCCACCACGGTTTTCGCCACGACATTAAAGAATAAGAGGAATAAAGAAAAAACATTTCACGAAACTGAGAAGGTGATACAATTGGTACACAAGCGTCTGTAACAAAACAAAACCATTGTATGTTTCGTTGTTGTAAACCATATTGTAATAAAGAAAAATAAGCAGGTACAACGTGAGTATAATCTGTTTCAACTGTCCATTCTATGGGAATAGCTTTTTCTCGCAACCAATCTGATTTAATTTTTTCTTTTTCTTTATAATGCACATATACTTCCAATATATCCTTGTTTGGTTCTATCCATTCTCTCCATATATGTTCTTTGTTAAGCTTATGATCATAACTAATTAGAAAACAAAGTGCTGCTTTCATATGTATATTTTATATATATATTAATTTTATTATTTTACAAACGTAATTTATTTACGATTATTTCTCTCTATATAATGTATATGATATATTATTCTATATTAGCTACCTTTTTTTTGACTGTTTATGGCATAAGAATATGTAAAACACAATCTGTATTTCCCACTATTCAAAAAAACCTATGGACAGATAAAAAAATTATTTCTCTCTCTCCTGCTGGATTCAAGGGTTTTTATGTTTCAGGGATTGTTACATATATCAAGGAACAATATTCACTTGATACATTTGTATTTTCTGGTGCTTCTGCGGGAGCGTGGAATGCACTTTTCTTTACATTCAAACGAGACCCATATGAATTGCTTGTACCCATTTTGGAGAACAATGTAGTCAAGAGCTCGGGTTCTATACAAGAAATAGAAAAAAAAATAAAGGAATGCATTCTATCGAAATATACAAAAGACGATTTTGATTTGCAGCGTCTATATATTGGTATTACAGTATTACAAGGATTACGTTGGAAAACCAAAATTGTTTCTGATTTTACAGATTTGGAAGATGCTATTGAAGCGTGTATCGCCAGTTCGCATATTCCCTTTATAACAGGTGGTTTCTTGAACAAATATCACAATGTATATAGTTTTGATGGAGGATTCAGTCGTTATCCTTATTTACATACTGAAAAACCAACTTTACATATTTCTCCATCCTTATGGAAACAATCAGAAGTAACCAATTGTATCAATTTTCAACAATTATTGATCCGTAATAATAGTAATTTTGTAGAATTATTCGACAATGGATACAATGATGCAAAAAAAAACAAATTGTTTTTGGATTCTCTTTTTTCTTTACACTAGAAATCAATCATTTCCAAGTCTTTTAGATTCCAATATTCAACTCCTCCACCTGGTATAGGACGGCGAATAATAAAAGGAATACGTTTTTGTTTTAATTCCATTTCAGCAATCAAATAACCATCAATAGTATGTTCTGGAACTTTGACAAAGACTTTTGCACCTGCATTGATATGTTTGGCACGTTGTCCCAAAATACGCGTTTTTTCGTATTTTGTTAAATAAGGAATGGTGCGATGCAAATCATCCACCACATTATTATCCTTGTCACGAACAATTGTAGTAAGTGCTGCAATTTCTATTTCATTATGCATTACTGATTCCGGATGAAAATCAATTAGATAATTTTTGTTAATATCGCGATTGAATTTTTGTAGATAATCTTCGTCTTCGTCTTCGTCTTCATCTTCGTCTTCATCATTCTCTTTATCAATAATATCCATTTCTCCCATATCATCTTCTATCTCGTCTTCTTCCTCTTCCAATATATCAGGTTCTTCTTCCTCTTCCAAGATATCAGGTTCTTCTTCTTCCTCCAAGATATCAGGTTCTTCTTCCTCTTCTTCCTCTTCCGAAGAATATTCATAGGGTTCATCTTCCTTTTCCATTTTTGTATCTCTAATAAAACAATGGTAAATAAAATCAATTTTTTATTTTATTTACTATAAAACATATTGTCTAGACTTGTGTATGTGCAGAATCCGCCTTCCAGACAATATCACATGTAGAACATAAATATACATATTTCATATTGACATCATCGTAACGAATATAAATAATCTCACGCTCCTTTTGTTCTTTGTTGGTAGCACATTCCGCATTTGGACATAAAATACGATTGATTCTTGGTAATGTGGGATCCAATTTTGTATATTTATTTATATAATGTGAAAATGTCTGTTGTGTTGGCTTGATTTGTGTCTTGGATACAGAAACACTTTCCAATGTAATCATATGATCTTCATTTCCACAATGTCTACAATAATATATCAATTTGTTGGTATTTTCTGCATCTACGCGAATATAATACATATTCGAACATTGGGAACAAAAATGCATCGTCTATTATAGTTTTACATTATTTATTTAAGTATTTTTTCCATCAATTTTTAATTTGACTCTTTTGCTGCTATCGACGTCTTTTTAACCACGCGTTTCTTGATAGAAGGAACTATTTCTTCTTTTGAAATAAAACCACGTTCCATACAAAACGATCGATACGATTCATATAATTTTTTATAATTCAACTCAATACACATACTATATAATATAGTTGCTACTTTTTCTACTCCGTTTTTTTTCCGTGCGTATTCTTGCTTCTTTCTTTCTAGATATTTCAATATCAAAAGACTATTTTGCTTACAATATTCTTCCATTTCTTCCGTAAATATTTCAAAATGACTCGGAAAATATCCAATCTTTTTTTGCATCATATACATATGTGCTACTTCTATGTTTTTATATTCGATGATTTTCGTATATTTTTCAAAATCGTGATGCGTATTCGTGATACCCGGTTCGTTCAATAAAGGGTCCTTGCATAATAGTGTACACAAAGTCAATAATACAGTTGAAATAGTCTGACATGATGTCCATTGTTCTCCTCGCCATGTATTCAAGAGAGAAATGCATACTTTTCCAGAAGTATATAAATTCGGATTAAATCGAACATTGTCTCCATTGGTACAATATTTTATCACTGGAGGACTATGTGGGTAATCATTCGAATATTGTATATCAAAAAAATAATAACCACCAAAATAAGGTGTATCTGAAGGTCCTACTATCAAGGCGTATCCCTTTAATATATCTTCTTCATCGTGCTTGTAATAAATTCCATTGTCCGATAATGGATGATTTATTATCTCCTTTATATCTCGTATCAATCGTTGTATTGTTTCCTTGGACAACACAACATCCTTCACCAACGTCTTGCTTTCAAGAGACATTATTCTTTTCTTTATATAGTCCTTTCACTTTATGTTTTTTTTTATAGAATATAAAAAAAAAAATTATAAAACAAAAAATTGAAATAGAAATATACCCGTATATATATTACCAAAGAACAATGAATTATAAAGACTTGAACGAATTTCTAGGCAAACATTATACCAAAAAAGATGCCACATTTACTCATACCCGTATTGGTGATGCGCAGCGAAATATTTATGGTGGTGCATATGTGATTCCACAAGAAGAAAAGTCCACCTTTTATAACTTGTATTATGAACACGTATTTGTACAAAAAAAAATGGAATATTTGACCGAAAAACAAATCGAAAACGGACCCATATTGATTGATATAGACCTGCGTTATGATAACATCGTTGAAACACGACAGCACACTAAAGAGCATATAGTTGACCTAATCAACCTACTTTATTTAGAAGAACTCAAAAAATTCTTCCAATTTGAACCAAATAAATCAATACCTATTTACGTCTTCGAAAAACAATCTGTCAATCGATTATCAGACGGTTCTCTGACAAAGGATGGTATTCATATTATCATTGGTATTCAGATGAATCATACTTTGCAGATGATGTTACGTGAGAAAATTGTGCAAAAAATACCAGAAATATGGGATTTACCAATTATAAATTCGTGGGATTCAGTATTGGACGAAGGTATAAGCAAGGGTACAACCAATTGGCAATTGTTTGGATCACGAAAGCCTTTGAATAAAGCATATGAATTGACACAATATTATACGGTCGAATTTGATTCACGTGATTCTGAATTTATGTTTGAAGAGAGAAAGGTTTCAGAGATAGATTTACAGAAGGATTTTGCGAAATTATCAGCACAATATACGAATCACAATACGTTTGAACTTCAACCAAAAATAAAAGATGAATATGAAAATCGAAAAGCAAAACGTACATCATCTTCTTCTTCTTCTTCGAATACCAACAAGAGCAAAACAAAAATCCGACTTTTGTGCGAGGGTCTTGATCTCAACGAAGAAAACCAACAAACCATACAATTGGAAGATATTCGTGACGCTTCTGCATTAAAAACCACGATCGATAAAATTTTATCGAATCTTTCAATGAATGATTATTATATAAAAGAAGCCCACGAATATACACAGATTTTACCGGAAAAGTATTACCAACCAGGGTCACATTTATTGAATCGCCAGGTTGCATTTGCATTGAAACACACCGATGAACGTCTCTTCTTGTCGTGGGTGATGCTTCGGAGCAAATCGCATGATTTCGATTATGGAACTATTCCTCAACTATATATCCAATGGACCAAATATTTCAAAGAAAAACCCAATGGTGTAACAGTGCGTTCGATAATGTATTGGGCAAAGCAAGACGCGTTTGAAGCATATGAAAAAGTAAAACGAAATACACGTGACTATTATATTGATCAAACCATTGATTCGCCTACGGATTTTGATTTTGCAATGGTCTTGTTTCAAATGTTTAAAGATATTTATGTATGTAGTAGTTTGGTCTCCAAAACGTGGTATATTTTCCGTAATCATCGTTGGGAATTGGACAGAGGACAAACGTTGCGTATGGCCATTTCAGTGGATATGTTTAATGCCTACCAAGAAAAGCAAATCGGTTGGACCAATGAATTACAACACTTTGACCAAGAAGATGAACGCTATACATCTCTATGCAATCGTGTCAAACGTTTAACCGACCTTATTTCGAAATTAAAACGCACCAATGACAAGAACAATATTATGCGAGAAGCGCAAGAATTGTTCTTTGATGAAGATTTCGAGAAGCAGATGGATTCGAACAAATGGCTCCTCTGTTTCAAAAACGGAGTGATCGATTTGAAAGAAAAAACGTTTCGTCATGGCTATCCACAAGATTATATTACCAAATCAACAAATATTACCTATGAACCTTATTGTACAGAAAAACACGGTGAAACAGGTAATAAAATTATTACATTTATGGAGCAACTCTTTCCAGTAAAAACATTGAATTCGTATATGTGGAGTCATTTAGCGTCCACATTGATAGGTGAAAACATCAATCAGATATTTAATATTTACAAAGGTAGTGGTAGCAATGGAAAATCGATGTTGACAGATTTTATGGAAATGGCGATAGGAGATTATTATGGTACTGTTCCAATCACACTTGTTACAGAAAAACGCCCAGGTATCGGTGGAACTACTTCTGAAATTATTCAGTTGAAGGGTGTTCGTTTTGCTGTGATGCAAGAACCATCCAAGGATGCGCGAATCAATGAAGGTATGATGAAACAGTTAACAGGTGATTCCAAATTATCGGGTCGTGCATTGTATCACGAACAAGAAACATTTGCGATTCAGTTTCATTTGATTGTATGTACCAATCAATTGTTTGAAATCAACAGTAACGATGATGGAACTTGGAGACGTATTCGTATTTGCGAGTTTATGTCAAAATTTGTAGATCCCAATTCTCCACCATTGCAGAATGAACCTTATCAATTTCCGAAAGACAAGAATTTAAAGGATAAGTTGAAGATATGGGCGCCAGTGTTTATTAGTATGTTGGTAAAATTAGCGTTTGAGAATCAGGGAATTGTAGAAGTATGTGATGTTGTAAAGGCTTCTTCGGACAAGTATCGTGAAGGTCAAGATCATATTTCGGCATTTATTAATGAGATGGTGGGTAAAAAGGAAGGAGGATTTATCAAAAAGACGGAATTATGTGAACAGTTCAAGATGTGGTTTCAAGAACAGCAAGGGAGTCGTAAGATGCCAAAAGGTTCGGAATTATGCGAGTATATGGATATCAAATATGGCAAATCGAAGAAAACCATTTTGGGTTCTTGTTGGAGTGATGTGAAAATTATGTATTATTCTGATGAACAACCACAAAAAAACGAAGTAGATGCTATGTATTTATAAGTAGTAAAAAAGTTTATAAATTTATTTTCAAAACAATATAAAACTATTGAGTCTTACCTTTGGCTTTATATTGTTTTTTTATATTTATTTTGAAACAATATAAAGACGTACGTATCTTATAAATATACATCTTTGGGTATGAAAGATTTCAACCAAATAAAAAAGCTACGAACATAATACATAATATAATCAATCGAATAAGGAAATACAATCAAAAATAATATACATATTATCTTTTTAATAATGGTAAGATTGTTTGGTACTAGAAACAAAGCTAAAAAAAGCCCAAATGCCACAAATCCATAAATAGTTAAAAAAATACGATACCATATTTTAATTTTTTCGGTATGCAATTTCTCATATACTGATTTTCTATCATTGGTTGCAATCACAGATTGCTTGTTTTGTAATTCATGACGCAATAATGTTAATTCCTTTTCATATTTTATATTCAAATCAGCCACATTGTTTTCGTTTTCTGCTAGTGTTTTTAATGTCTCATTTGCAGCTTCTGTTTCCTTTACCTTTTTCTGAAAATTATACCACATTTCCTTTGCTTTTTGTTGTGCTTCTTTTTCTAACTCTTTCTCTCTCCATCGATGATAAGCACCCGTACCTTTTGTAAATGTATAATACTCTTTTGCAGTTTCATCTACTAACTGTGGTGCTATTTTCTTGTTTGTTTTTGCATTGCTGTAAGCACGTTGCAAACGTTCTTCTTCTTGTTCCTTGGAACATTCTGTTCCTGGACCACATAATAAATTTTGTGATGCGATTTGCACCATTGAATTCAATTGTGACATCAATTCTGTTTGCGTATTTTTAGGAGGCGTGTCTCCTGTAACTCCATTTAATAAATTATTCGGTAAATTGGATAATAAATTTTGAATATTGTCTGCCATACTATATGTATATGCTATTTTTTATTTAACAAAACTCTAAAATAGGATATACCTTTTATACTGTCGCAGAACCTAAAGAAGAATCTGTTGTTGGATTCGGTTGACATTTGTTTATTTCTGGACTATATGTTTCGTTGGATGCACAACACATTTGACCTACACACGTGTTACTATTTGAGTTGTCAGATGACGCTGCATTTGATGCTGCGTTTAAATCCACAGGAGGTGCTTTGCTTTTATCAAAGGTAAAATCGTATTCATCGTAAATCATATTGTTGCGCATATAAGAATCATATATAACTCGCAGTAAAAAGATTCCACCCACTACAGGAATCGCAATGACCAAAATAAGAAAAATTTGATTTGGTATAAGCCCACGATTGGCAAGAATCGATAATATCAAAATAGGCACACATATCGCAATTATTATTTTCATAATTCTTGATTGATCACTAAATTTTTCTCCATAATAATTATTGATTTCTATCAATCGCAATTTATTATTCTTCTCCTCTTCTATTTGCTTCAACAACATCTTGGCATTGTTTAATTCACTCTCTACAATGTCTATCGCTGCACTTTGTTCCGCTAATGTATTTTGTGTAGAAGATACATTGGTCTCATAAAACTGATATGTACTATTTAAATTTTTATACAAATTAACACGCATTTGCGAAATTTCGTTTATTTTTTGTACCAATGCATCTTTCTCGTCAGGCGTCAAAGAATCATTAATCAATCCTAAATTTAAACGAGAGAAATAATCCTTTTCTATGTTTTGTAGTTCACTGATATCTGTAATGGTTTGTATTTGACCTTCTTGAATATCAGATAAATCAGAAGCGTTGGATTGCATATAAGATGTTGCTGGAATAGTATTGGGACTTTGTGATGCCATTTCTATATATATATCCACTTTTTTAAAAAAGTGGAGCAAAAACTACTATATCCATTTTAAAAAAAACTACTATATCCACTTTTTAAAAAAGAAACTACTATATCCATTTTAAAAAAGAAACTACTATATCCACTTTTTAAAAAAGAAACTACTATATCCACTTTTTAAAAAAGAAACTACTATATCCATTTTTAAAAAAAAACTACTATATCCATTTTTAAAAAGAAACTACTATATCCACTTTTTAAAAAAAACTACTATATCCAACATATAACTCGCTATATATTTACTGTGTTCGAAATAAGTATATTGTTATTATAATCACAATAATAGCTAAAATACACCAGAAAATATAGCTATAATTTTCCTGCATTGTTCGTGTAATACTATCCGAAAGAATACCATTCATATTCGATATATCTGCCTGTCCTCCTTGACCATACTGACTCGCTATCTTTTTATATAATACCAAATTTTCATCCAACACCGTTCGGTCTACCCCCATTTGTTCATTCATATTCACATTCAATGTTTCTAAATAAGATATTTTATCTACCAATTGTTGTGCTACTGTTCCTAGTTGTGATTCTATATTTTTCAATGTAGTATTTTCATTCGCCATCGCTTTTGTCAATCCACATTGTTTATCCTTTGTCATTTGGTTCGGAGATTTCTGAAATCCAGCCCATTGAATACTATCAATCGCCTTTATTTCTTTGTTGCATGTTTTATTATTATCAGGAACCGGTGTTGTATAATATAAATCAGTACCCAGTACAAACTCCTTTGCACCTTTCGGATAAACATTGGCATCCTTTATCCAGCATTCGTTGTTATTATTATTATATTCATAACCAAAACATTTCGGTTCATTGTCACACGCTTGTTGACAGTCTGACGATGTTGTGTTGGTTATATAAGTAATATCATTTCCATAACTATCGTGGTCCGCTAATTTTATATAGTTTTTCGTTTTCTCTCTCTTAATCGCACTTCCAGGATATTCATAAAGAATATTGTTTTCATCAATGTATCCCATCTTTCCTATGCTATCTATATTTCCCGTCGGATTCATTCTATATACCGCATTTGTCCAAGCCAAACCATAATCCAAATTATCATCCTTTTTAACACAACGATTTGTTACTGTAAAACCATATAATACCAAATTTCCATTTTCTTCCATAACCAATTGTATTCGTCCATCTTCTGAAACAAGAAATTCACCCGGTCCCAATGTCTCCCCCTCTGTTAAATATTGTCTTCCATATTTTCCAAAATTGGATCTTAAACTAGGATGTTGGTCTTGCTGTTTTCCATTTGTTAAGGAACACCAAATAGCACCACCATCTATCGTATCAGGACTAGTACCTTTATAAACACACATATTACCATCATTTTGAAGAATCATAATAAAATGACACTGTGAACGGTCTACTCCTGATGGTAAACGTTCGTACATATCAATATTATTATCTTTGTATAAATTTTCCGTAGCTATTTTGCTCTTTGTCCAACATGTCGGATTTCCACTTTCAAATTCAGAAGGATCTGTTACAAAAGCAATTGCATTACAATTCAGATTGTCATTACATTCAGCTTGACATTCTTCTGCAGTTTTCAAGGAAAAGGAAGTAAAATCATTGTAAGGTGCATTCCATCCTTTTTGTACGGAATAATTAGAAGCACAATCCACTGAAGCAGGGGTCTCAAATACAATACTATTATCAGTCAAACGAATGGTAAGACGTCCATCTTTCTCCAAATGCAATGATGCATTATTACGATCTTCCGTTTGTGAATTCCATAATAACAAATTGGACACTATATTATCTCCTCGCCCATAACTTCCGATTCGAAACCAATCATTACTCACAAGACATTGTGCCTTTCCATTATCTTGTACATATTGCATCCCAAAATATTGATATCCACCATCCGACGCTTTTCGTTTGCATTCATCCAACGTCATAAAATCACCTCCATCATATATCATTGCTCTTTGGTCATTTGTAATATTTACATCTTCCATATCAAAAAAATCAACACTCATTTGAAGCGAAATACGATCACTTGTTGTTGTATCTCTTCCGACTTTGGTAACAAGAAAACAAAAAACATTATATGCTCCTGGGTTTGTTATAGTAAAAGTCTTACCTCCATCATCTATCGACTCTCCTGAACGTTGGTCAATAGCTTGCCAAGAATTCGCACTTTGAAAAGTAGAACAATCAGATTGACTGCCTAATAATACCCACGAATTGGGTGCTCTGCTTCCTGCCCAACCTGAACGTGGTGTAATAGTATACATCGTAGGTGTTTTTTGAGAACATCCAGGTAACTTGAGACATAACCATTCTCCTTTTATATTTTCCTGTGATGTTCCGTTTGTATCTGTATAGGACAATGAAACTGACCCATTGTATGTGCCAGTAGAACTATTGTATGTATTGTTGTCAGAAGAATGCCACCATGTATTTGGATTTTGATCAAATGCACCAATGGCATTGTAGCCATTTATATTGTTCTGGTAAACACTTGAAGAATATGCATAATATTTGGTTGGGTCAATTGTTGTATTTGAATTCCATAAATTCGATGAAGAGAGAATAGGAATCATTGTAGTAATTTTTGGGGCGGGTTTATCCAAATAACAACCTTCATAAATATATCCAGGTTCATTTACCGCAGTTGTAACATATACATTCTTCTCGCTGTAGGTTGATTGATTGTTTGATATATTTACATATTCTTGTGTTGTATTGATTCTCATTTTATTGATGGATTCATATTCTCTCATTAATTTATTGAATTCTCCCTGTAACCCTTGAACTTGCTGCAATTCTGTTGTTATTGCCTCATTAGATTGTTCCAATAAAGTATGTGTGTCGTCTACCGCTTTTTTTGACCGTGATTCTAAAGTTTCAAATCCTTCCATCAATCCTTGTTGCACCTTTGTTTTTTTCTTTGTGTTTTGTAAATGTCTATTGAATATATGTCCTTGTCTCAAATTAGCAGATTCTTTTTCTTTATATGAATTGTACATACAAATAATAGAGACAAAAATAAAATGACTAAACGTATTAAAAAAAATGTTTATAACTTATAAAAAATATACATAACAACATTTTAATATGTTGTCATATATTATGAATTGGATTCGAATCATTTGTTTTGCATTCACTTGGAAAAATATTACCTTATATAAACAAAGAGATAATCCTCTTGTAATATCTGATGATAAAATACAAATGAATGATTTGGACAAAATCCATTTAACAATATTTTTATAAACTATTAAATAACGAAGGTGGTGATTGAGGGAAAGATTGAGTCATCCACATTGTAATAAAAATGACAAAAAAGATAAACACAATAAATATTAAAAAAATATAAGCCAAATTTTTTTGATGTAAATAACTAGAAGTATCATCATATTTAAGTTGCATAGTATGTAGATCTGATAAATGTGATGCAATTTCTTGTCGTTGTTCCTGTAATGCGCTATACATTTGTTGCAATTTATCTTTGTCTGCATCTTTTTGAAATATTTCATTGTTGATAACAGGTGTCATTTTATTCATTTCCTGTTGTATCTGCTGTGATAAACTGTTCAATTGTATATCCAATTCAATAATATGCTGCGTATTTAATTTCATTGGATTTATAATTGCGTAATCGTTTTCCAATCCTGAACCTAGAGAACCTTCACCCGTTCGTGTCCAACAATAAGAAATACCATCGTGATCACTTGGGTTATATGTTGCTCCAGTGCATTTTTCATCTGCACTACATAACGCTTCACAGTCTTCCAAAGAGACAGTATCTACTGTTGTTAGTTCTCCTGTCCCCCAAAAAGTACTTCCTTGTATTAAACTATATTTCTGTGAATCCAAATCAGAATAGTCAACAAAAGTAAAGGTAACTTGTTTTATACAACAAGAATCTGATACAGATATAAATCCACCTAAAAAATTGGTTTTATATTCAGAATTGGTGTAAACATTACCATCTTTTTTTGAAATGACAAAAATATCATCTGGTGTAAATGACAAGTGAACAATATCTTGTATAGTACCAATAAATTGCCATAATTGATTTTCTGTATTTATATAACTTTCCTTTTTCCAAACATCGTTTTCCATTCCTATCGCGTATACTACACCAGATGGAGAAACCGCAATCGCTGTTATCATTTCTTCAGATCCTTGATTCGGATTGTCGACTCTTTCCCAATTATCATATACTGTATTTTTTCTGTATAATTTATTATCCGTACCAACACCTAGTAATGTTCCATTTTGCGCCATTGCAATATCAATAACACAACACGAATTTCCCCCGAGTGCATTCCATGTAGAATCTTTATATGATGATTTTATATACACAAGACCGCTACTATCTACACCTAGAATTCCCTTGCCATCCGCATCTGTACAGATACTTTTAAAATCATTTGTATTGTCATCAATCCTTTTCCAATATGAAGTCATTGTCTCTTTGCTATATAGTCTTCCATAGAATCCTAATCCAATCATTCTATATTTTCCTTTTGTTTGAAGAGGTGTATCTGTAAGTGATTGAATATATTGCATACGCGCTTCTTCATATTGTTTTGTTACTAAATAAAATTGTTTTTCCAATAATTGTAAGTTTAAATTACTTGATTCAAAAGTATCCATATGTCTATTTTATATCTATATTTCTTTTTACAATAATTCTCTATTTATTCTTTTCAATACTTGTTTCTTTTTATTTAAAGGTCTTTTTTCGGAAATACTATTATGATGTGAAATATATAAATAAAATTATCAATGCTATCAATACAATCGGTATAGGTGATATAGGACCTGGAAATAACATTATTTTACATATATAAAAAACCAACAACAATGCAAAGATAGAAGTAAACATATACAAATAATTCTGTTGTAACACATAGGTAGAAGAATCGCGTTCCATATTATTATTGGATGCTTGAAGTATCTTGATTCGTTTTTTATCATTTACTAATTTTTTATGTATTCGTTCCAATTCCTTTTTTTTTTCGTTTGTCAATGTTTGTGATGATTGTAATATATCCTTTGACATAGATAACAATATATCATTTTGTTTTTCCAATTGTTTTGATAATTTATTTAAAAAATCACTAGAACACGGTTTGTTTTGTAAATTTGATAAACATTCCAAATATTGTTGCTCTGTATTTTCATATTTTTTTAAAATATCTCTATATTTTTTCTGTAAATCAATATTGTTCATATATTACTTTATTATTTTTTCTTGTCGTCCTTTATGATTTTCTATATATCGATTCAAACTTTCTTGTAAACTAGCTTTTACTATCTGTTTCATTTTTTCTTGCTCCTTTTTATATGCACTCGATTTTGCATTTGTATACAAAGAAAACATTTTATATTATATAAAATATAAAATATAAAATACAAACCTAGCGCAAAAAGCACATTTACTTTGTATACGGTTTTACCATTGATGTATCCTGAAAAAGATAATAAAAGAGAAAAAAAATGAAAAAAATACAAAACACTAAATTCCAATTTGAATAATATTGTTCCTTATATAGTATCTTGAAATCAGACACCATCTCTCCAGAACCATTGCGTTCTCCTTTTACATTTTGATACTTGGTTAACAATGATTCGTTTTCTTTTTTATTTACAATAATGTGTTTATTCAAAGCAGACAATTCCTTTTTTGTTACTTGAATCTTTCTCTGAATCTCATTCAATATTGCAAACAATTCATTTGTTATTTTTTCCAACCAACCTAATGCTGTCATATATCCCTTTTTATATTCTTCCACAGAGGGATATAAATGAGTGGTAACATATCCTTTTTTGTAATCATCTAAAATTAGTGCATAACGTTCTGTAAATTGATTGATTTTCTCTCTATTTTTTTTTATATAATCCATTGTATTATATATATAACAACAAATAATTTGTACTTGTACACATTTTTATATACATATTCGATAATAGTACGCTTGAATTGCTGTTTTACTCGGACGAATAATTTCACATACTTGTCCAGGTCGTAGACCTATTACCTGTGCAACAGGGTCGAATCGAGAGATATCTGGAAATTGTCCATTGTCCTTGATATTGTATCGCTTCTTCACGTCATCCACTTCCTCCGTGTTTAATACACGATGAAAAGGTACCAATGAATGTTCCAATATATTGAACTGTAAACGTTTGATATTTTGAATGACAATGAAAATACCATCTTGTTCCCAAATATGTCTCAATAATTGTGTAATTGTATCGTTTATATCTTCCTTGATAATGATGAATAATGTATCTTCTTTTGTTAAAACTTCTTCTAAAGAAAACAAATCATCCAACATTTCCTGTATGTTTTGTGGGCGCAATGCTTTCGTAATAAAATATCGAATATACATTTTTCTTTTTGTTGGCTCTTTTTCCAACAACATATCCATTTGGTTGTTTTGCATCATTGAATTCACCTCGTTGATGCTAAAATTATTATAATCATCTGTTTTATAACCCTGTTTGTTCATCAAATCCAAAACCGTCCTTCTGGATTTATAAATCATCGATATAAGTGTACTAGATGCCATTTGTCCTTATATATTTCAAGTTTCTTTTAATTCAATTTTTATTCAATCATATAACCTTTCTTTTATATTGGTTCTTTAAATTGGTTTTAATAAACATTTGAAAACAGTATAAAGGTGATATTATATTGGTTCTTTAAATTGGTTTTAATAAACATTTGAAAACAGTATAAAGGTGATATTATATTTTAATTTTTTTTGTTCCTGCATCTGAGTCGGAATTATCATTGGATAATTCCTTTTCACTCTTTTTGATGGGATCCTCTTCTTCTATTTCCAAAATCGATGCCGTCGGTTTTTTATCTGTTCCTATACTTTTTAAAAGTGTATCTATCCCTTCCTTTTTATCTCTCTTTTTTTCAATCATCTCTCGCAACATTTCTTTGTCTTCCTCGGATAAACTATCGTATTTTGATTGAATGCCTTGCGAATAATTATGTGTCTGTGGTTGTGTCATTATAATGGGTTGTCCTGTTATGATAATAGGTTGTCCTGATACATTGGTCGATAAACCCGGTAATGAAGGTATCTCTCTCGGACTATATGAAAAACGTCTTTCCATCTCTCTTGTTTCTTCTCTCGGATTATATGAAAAACGTCTTTCCATCTCTCTTGTTTCTTCTCTCGGATTATATGAATAAGGACTAGATGAAGAGTATATATCTTCTCTTGATTCGGGATTTTTTCTATCACTAGGAGAAGAAGGTGCATAAGGTATATCATCCATTTCATCATTTGCATATGATTTTTTTTCATAATCAGAAGGTGTCCTAGGATTGAATTCTGATTCTTCGTCCAAAACTTCCGGTTGAATCTCTTCCAGTTGAATCTCTTCCGGTTGAATCTCTTCCGGCTGAATCTCTTCCGGCTGAATCTCTTTCGGTTGAATCTCTTCCGGCTGTTGAATCTCTTCCGGCTGTTGAACAAATGCTTGATTTTGTTTTTCTTCCTTCTTTGCTGTTCGCATTTTTCCACTTACCGAACCACGATATGTTGTCAAAATATCTTGTAATTCTTCGGGCATATTTCCTTGGGAACGTAACAATTCGCGAATATTGTCTGAAAACGACATTGACAACATTTGGTCCACATTGTCTTCTGTAATAATACGCATTTGTACATTCATTGCTTGTAATTCTTGCATCAACAAATTGAGAGAATAAGGAATACGAACAATACTAAACGTTCTTCCAAATCGACTCTTGTTTTCAATTAATAATTTTTGCTGTCCACCTGTATTAAATATAACAGGTCCATCAACCAAAGGACTATAAAATAAATTCAAATTTGAATTATAAATTGCAACCGAACCTGACTTGTTACAGACCGCCAAATAATATTCATCACCACGCACCATAAAGGAATCATTTAAAAAGGCAGAAGCACCATGTGCCATAACACCATCGCGCTCCATCTCTCCTATTCTTAATCCACCATCGTTTGCACGCCCTTGAACCGGTTGTCGTGTTAATTGGTTATTAGGACCACGTGCTCTGTAATTAATCTTATCTTTTACCATATGTTTCAAACGCATATAATAAGTTGGTCCCATAAAAATCTCTGAATAAATTTGCTCCCCCGTCATTCCATTATATACTATTTGATTCCCACTTGCGTGAAATCCTGCATTCACCAATGCTTGTCCATATATTTCTGTATTGGGTCCCTTTGTATCAAACGCTGTACAATTCCCAAATCCACCATAAGAAACACCCAGTTTTCCAACCACCGTTTCCAATAATTGTCCAATCGTCATACGTGACGGAATCGCGTGTGGGTTAATAATCAAATCAGGACGAATCCCATCTTCTGTATAAGGCATATCCGCCTCTGGTATTATTAATCCTATTGTACCCTTTTGACCACTTCTTGATGCCATTTTATCACCAATCGCAGGAATACGTTCTTCTCTAATTCGCACCTTGGCAATACGAAACCCTTCCTCTCCTTCCGTCAAAAATGATTTGTCTACAATACCCAATTGCCCCTTTTTCGGAAATACAGAAGAATCTACCACAATATCATTGTCCTCTGTGCTTACAATCACACGACCAATTACTGCCATTTTATCATTCATCTCTGTTTCTTCTTTTACTAAACCATACGTATCCAAATAACTATAATCACCACCCGCTTTTAATTTTGTTATATTGGGTCGACTCATTACATCTGAAAATACCGCATTTTGCATAGATCCACTAACCTTGGTACTCTCTTCTCTCGATTCATACATGGAATAATATGTAGTGTTGAACAAACCACGACGAATAGCACCTTCGTTTATCAAAATAGCGTCCTCGACATTGTATCCCGTATAACACATAATTGCTACAATAGTATTGATACCATACGGCTGTTCTTCTCTATTAATATATTGCAATAGTTTCGATTTGACAAGAGGCACTTGGCCATAATTTAGAACCACACCCATCTTGTCCATTCTCATTTGATAATTTGAATGATAGAGAGAAACTGCTTGTTTACTTTGCCCACACGAAAAAGCATTTCTCGGGAAAGGATTGTTTTCAGGATAAATAATTTGATTTCCCATAATACCAAGAATCAGTGCGTAGTTCCATTCCAAATGACTATAATATTTATTGTTTTGAATTTCATTCACGTTCTTTGCTATAAGAAGTCCCTCTTCCTCTGATGTATCTATATATTCCAAAATAGATTGATTCTTTTTTAATATTTCGATTATCTCTTCTGCTGTATTGTTCGGATATCGTTCATCTACATCTTTCACAGCAGCAACAGTACTGTTACCACTTTCATTTTCATAAAAACCTTGTATAATTTCTTTCCAAGATACATTTCCCGATTTGAATTTTTCAAGAATAAAAGGACGTTGAAAACTAATATTTCCTCCTTTTTCTAAAAAGAAAATGGGACGAATCAATCGCCCCGCATCACTATACAAAGCTATCTCATTTCTCTCATAATCAAACGAAATACTTGTATCTCTATGAAATAAACCATTTCTTCGCAACAATCGCATCGTTTCAATAAATTCAATCGGCTCTTCTATACCTCCTATCCATAAACCATTCACAAATATCTTTGTAAGAGAACCTACGTAATTCGTTCTGCATTCTGGAATCAAACGCAGTTTTGTTTTGGCACGTATCCAATCTATCAAAGGACTACGAGAATAACCACTTGTAATAGAAGTGCTCAATGCCAAATGTTTATGTAAACCTATATTTCCTCCATCTGGTGTATCTACAGGGTCAATGAAGCCCCATTGACTAGAATGCAACAAACGCGGTCCCACTACTTTTGCACTAGAATCCAACGGTAAATTCAATTTTCTCAATTGAGAAATAAATGTATTCCAAGAAAGACGGTTCAAATCTTGCACAACACCTTGCCTCTTGGTATGTGTCTCTGAACCCCAATTTCCCTTGAATGCCTTTCGAAATCCTTGTTCCACCACTCTCTCTTTAAAAAATTCATATGTATTGTTTTCAATAAGACTAATAAAATTAGATTTGTATTTTCCCACGTGATAATAATATTCCTTGTCTATCTTTAATTGAATGTTACGTTTTTGTATCAAAAAGTATTCGCGAAATAAATCATATATCAATGTTCCCGATAACTCAATACGCTTGAATCGAAAATTATCACGGTCCGTCGGTTTCTCTTCTCCTGTAAATACACGCAACAATCGAAGCACCATATACCCTACAAAATAAGCCTTTTCCACATAATTTTTATCTCCAATATGCGGAAGAAAATAATTCATCAATATATCATGCACACCTGTCAACGTCTTGCGTTTTGTAAACGATTGTATGTATTCCAATGCATTTTTTTGTGTAAAAAAATATCCAGCATCGTGTATAGAAGGAATAAATAAATCAATATAGGAATCGTTTTTTTTTAGGTCCAACAGACATGTTTCGATAATGGCTTTGTCACTAATAACACCCAAAGCACGCATCAAAATGAAAAGAGGAACAGGTTTACGTACATTGGGAATAGAAACCACAATTTGTTTATTACTTAAAATACTAGACGGTGTCACTATTTTTACTGACATTGTACGTATTGGTTTGGATGCGTCTTCACTAACAGAACGAATCTCGGCAGAATGACTATATAACTCATCTTCCTTGTTTTTACGTATATACAACATATTATCGCCGAATTTTTCTTGTGGAACAATGACCTTTTCTTTTCCATCTATAATAAAATATCCACCATAATCATTTCGACATTCACCCATTGAAAATCGCGCTGCATGATGCATATTCTGCAAAATACATAAATTCGTTTGAAGCATAATTGGAAATCGTCCTAAATATATTTTATCCAATTGCAATGAATGCGTTTTACGCTCATCATTCTCATAATAAATATATTCCACATCAATATCATAATGAATAGTGGTCCCGTATGTCATATTTCTTAGTCGTGCATCGTTGGGATACATGTAATGTACTGATTTATCTTGAGATGACTCATCATATATAATAGGTTTTCCGAAATAAATACGTGTCCCATCTTTCCCAGCTAAATAAAGACGACATTCATTGCGTTTGTCATTGTTGTCTTCGTCATCTCTTTCAATAAATCGAATGGGATTGTTTTCTTTGAAAATACGATATATTCCCAACGATATAAAATCATTATAAGAATCCAAATGATGTTGTACCAAAGAATATGGATTTTCTTTGAAATATGTATCTATACATTTCCATACAATTGTATCAAATACAGAATCTTGTGTTTTCATCTTATTATAGTAAGAATACATAATTTTATATAAAAATAATTGCAAATAAAATTATGCAGATAAATGACCCTTTCTCTCTATGTAGAAATATGAATACGTGTTTTTCTCTTATTTTCACGTTTTTCGCTTTTCTTTTTTCGAATTCGTCCTCCCGTTGTTGTAGTCGAAAAATCGGTCCATTCTTGATGTAATCTATCAAATACATAGGGTCGCAAATAATCCCATTGTCGGTTCTTGCGGAAAAATTCATCCGCTATAAACGGTGTACCACATGAAGAACCAAACCGCATCGAAAAAGACATATTTCTACACATTGTCGAATCCGTCACACACGCATCAACCGCCCCTTTTGGGTCAAACGGTTTTGGACGGTCCGCCTGGCTCATATATTCACGTGCATCTAATTCATAATGAGAACAAATGGTTCGAGAACACGGATTGTCTTTGTTTAAATATACATCATAATGATCAGAAATAATCTGTTTCGCTATATCCAGATTTATTTTCTTTTTATGTTGTTGTACAAGGTCATTCAGACGGACACGACGTGCACCTTGATGGCGACGTATATCTTCAAATCCAGAATTTACACATTCCAAATTACGAATTCTTGGGTCATAAGGAGCATTGAAACCAATAAAATACCCGTTCTTGGTACGTTCTACATTTTTATATTTAAGCCCCAATTCAATACGCATAATTTCATTGGTATTGGTATCACCAAATAGCCACGAATTGGCGTAATCCCCAGAATTACCATCCCATAATATAGATTCATAATCATCTAATGTGTCACCATATTGCATTGCCTTTCGTATACGGCACGAAATAGGATATTTATTTTCATATAATGAAAAACCGCCGAGGGTTGTTTCAGTTCCCATAATGCCTTTGCTTGTAACGAAAAAATCGGATCCACTCCAAATAAATCCAGGACATGCTTGATATAAAATACGATGTCCTTTATCACAATGAATATCAATCACACAATAATAATATTGCCCATCAATGAAATACGTAAAGGAATTATGTGCCATTACAATTTTTCCATCGTCTGTGTAATCTTTTCCAGTCGCAATAAAAGCACTGCACCGATCTTGTTGTCCCAGATTTTTTTGCATAGAGGGCTCGCCGATGTGGATACCTATTTTTTCACGATTGGGAAACCAATTTCCTGTAAGGGTATAATAATTGTTCCATGCAATAATTTCATCAATGTCTGTTTTGGTGCCTGCTGCATTTAATCCATCTGCAATACCCTGCATTTCTTCATAATATTCTGGAAAATATGTCTGAATAGTACCTTTTAATACTTCTTTTCCGGCTTCAATAAAATATTCCCATGTATGACCTGTAGTATCATAAATCATAAATTTCATCATTGTTTGTATTTTCTTGAAATCATCTGCTACTAAATAACCGTGAGCATATCCTCGTTCCTTTGCATTTCCTCGTATTGAAATATATTTACAACCATTTAAATGATAAGAAGTACCATTTTTTATTTTTGTAATTGTCATTTTTATATATTAAAATAATAAAATAATAAATAAAACGTTGTCTAAAACATAAATGCGGCAAATAAAATAAAAATAATAATAAAAGGAATAAGAACAAGAAACCAAGCTATTTCAGATTTTCCATCCTTGCAAATTAGATTCAATATCCATGTCCAAAAGAGAATATAAATCAGTTTGAGAATAAATACAAGTATGGTACTAGGAACCTGTGTTTTATAACCCGCTAAATGAAATTCGTGTCGGTTGCCAATATTTTGAAATAACACAAAGAAAAAACCAATAATAGAAAGAATAAAATAGAATTGTGCGGGACTACACAAATCCTTCAAACGTTTTGGAAAAGCCATATATGTATATTCTTGAGAAAATTTTCAAAATGTATTTTAATCATAAAACGTTTTTAACCGTATGTAACTTTATAACTAGGATTATTGTAACTGATAGTACGTGTTAATTGATCTTTAAAAGGTAGCGGACTCACTGATTGTGTTTTCCCCATTAAACCATTATAAACATTTCCTATATCATTTCCTGAAACGCGAAAAAAATTAGTAACACCATCCGTAAAAAATCCACCACCGCGTTTCTTGGTTCCACGTCTCTTTGTTTTCTTCTTACCACCTCCTACATTTTTTCCTATGTAATTTGACTGATGTTTCAAACTAGCATCCACTCCACTACTTTCCTGTAATAATCGACCTACCTGTACATCCGTCGTCATCCCATTTAATTTAAGTAATGTGGGATTTGTATTATAAGCACTAGGATAAGGTGCATATCCACTTCCACCAATAAAATTATTACCACAATTACATCCTCCTTTCGTCTGACGACACTTTCCCTTTTCTCCGCAACCCTTTTGTTTCCATAATTTACGTCGAGTTCTTTTTTTATTGCTATTTGTAGAACGCATTCTATTCTATATATAGAAATAAAAACAAACTATTCAATATCCACGTGCGTCAACATATGTCTCCTGCAACACATTTTTTTTAATCCTAAATCATCCAATACTTCACCTTCTACCGTTTTCTCACTAAATTCTTTCGTCAAATACAAAATATGATCCAAATCTTTCATCCCTTTTGCCAATTTCCTTTTTCGTACTTCTTCTTGATAATAACGATACTTATCCGCAATCACCATTCCACATGTAAAACATTTAATAGGTATAATCATTTCTATAAATATATTACTATAAATATATCTATATTCTTTTGTTTCAATTTTTATTTTATGCATCTTTACATAAATAGAAATCTGTCTTTATAGATGACCAAAATCCCGCTTCATTATTTCTCTCTGTATAAATATAGCAGAACGATGATTCTTCAAATGACTTGTGTGAATAGTACTTTCTTCTTCCAATGCATCCAAACAATTGTATTTGAATGTAATCGTATTTGCATTTTCATATATAAATGTATCCGCACCTTTTAATTCACTCATCGGAAACAAAAAAATACCATCTACCATCGGATAACGTTTTACAATTCTATTAATGCCCTTACGGTTTATAATATATGCACCTGTCGACCAATCGTTGTATTTGACCCAATTTGAAAATAAAAATGTCTGCTCATTGGTTCTCAATGTAAATATTTGCAAAATATCAAACGAAGGACTCATTTCTATTATTTCTCGTAAATCATAAGGAATAGTTGCCAAATTGTCAAAAATAACATCGTCTTCCAAAATCAAGAAATAATTACCAGGCTTTGATTGCAATGTATGAATGGCTTTTAAATGTGATAATGTACATGCAATTTCTGAATCCGTCATACGAGGACGAATATCTGTATTCAAAAAATAAGTATCCATATCTTCCATTTTACCATCAATCGCTTCTATACGCTCATTAGGTACAGATATATGAGACATATTTTCTTCCATATGCTTACGTCTTTTTTCAGAACGTTCTAAATTAATCCAAACTATATAATCCAATCCATTCACCTTTTCATAAACCGAATCTTTCTTATCAGAAGAACCTCCTCGAAATGATTCCATATTTATTTGCAACGCTTGTGGCAATACAAAAGACGATTCACTACGAACTATTTTTGACAAAACACCCACCAATAAACCAAAAAAAACAATACCTATTATTATATCCATATTATTCATTTTTTTAATATTCATATTACTATTTATAATTGCTATTTTATTTTATTACAAAACTATAAAGCGGAATGTTCCTTTTTGTGGCACGATTCACACAATGCCTTTAAATTTGCCTTGTGATTCTTATGATATACACTTCCATCTATATTATGTATAAATCCCTTTTCATCCGCATCCTTTTGTTGAATAATATGATGAGTTTCCTTTGCACGTTCTTTTCCACATATTTCACACATATTCATCACCTTTCTGTTATTATAATTCGATGTTTTGAGAGAAAAAATACTCGCCGATTCCTTGTTGTATTTCATTCGTATTTGGTTGGCTTGCTCTAAAAATGCATCTGGTAAACTCAATGATTTACACACTTCCAAACCATACATATTCCCACCTTGTCCCTCTTTCAATTTACGATTGTAAATCAACTTATCTCTCTCTCTATCATATATCACTTCCATATGTTTCAAAAACAAAACCCCCTTTTCTTCCAAATCTCGGATTTCATCGTATCCCGTAATTTCGTGTAAATGTGTCGCAAATATCGATGAACAACCCTTTTTTTCTAATTGCATCAAACCCGCCACAAAAATACTCTTTGCTGATGTACTTTCTGTACCTGAACATAATTCATCACCTAGCACCAAACTATGTTTGTTTGATTCTCGTAAAATAGTACGCAGCTCAGACATTTCCACATCAAATGTCGATAATCCATTGAATAAATTATCATTCCCAACAATTCTTGTAAATAATTTTGTAAAAGGTACAAACGTAAACGTCTTGCAAGGAACATACAAACCCGCCTGCGCCATGATAATCACAATCCCAATCGCACGTATCAAACTTGTCTTTCCCACTGCGTTTGTACCAAATAATAAAACACTCGTTCCATCTAATTCAATATCATTCGTTACATATATTTCCTGTTTCTGAATTTGTTCAATCAAACAATGACGCAAACCTATTGCTTTCAAAAAAGAGGCATTTTTCTTTGTTGGATTTAATTCTTGGATACAAGGGCGACAATAATTATATTTCATTGCCAACGATGCTTTGGTATATAAAACATCCACTTCGATGACAAACGCTGAAATATGTTCCAATGCTTGTTGCATACCGTCCAATGACAAGGGTTCCAATATTGCCTTGACATATACATCCCATAGTAATTCCTTTGTTTCCATTTTACATGTACTAATTGTTTTACACAAAGTATCTATATAAACACAAGAAATAGATTCATTGTTGGCGCTTTGCATATGGAAAGATATATCTTGAGACAATAAAGGAAAAATAAATGAATTTGTGGAACCATTACAACTTGAAACATAAGAGAGAGTAATAGGAGATGTCGATTCTCTTGCTTCTATTGCTTGTTTCAAGAGAGAACAACGTCTTTTGGTTGAAACCAAGGTTAATTGATTGTTTTTATCGGTCTCGTGATATTTGATATAGTCTGAAGAAGCACCGACACTCTTTTTTTCATATTTTTCAATCAGTTGATTAAAATATATGCGAATTGCTTCCACTTGGTCTTGCGTTTCCATTAACAATTCTCGTTTTGCATCCAAATGAGCATCCACACCGACTTTGAAAAAATGTGTTTCAAATTGTTGCATAGAATCAATATCGCGGCATTTTTCCAGTTCCATTGTACCTTGTAAAAATACCAACAACTTTTCACAAGCTATTTTTGTATCCTCCTTTTTATGTAACAAACATTGAATTTTGTCAATCGTATATATTTTTTCAAGGATATATATTACTGTTTTGACATTGGATACCAAGAAATACAGTTGTTTTGGAGAAATACGTTTCATAATAATTTGTCTTTGTATTTTTGGAATATCTCGTATAAAAGATAGTTGTTCGGGTATCCATTGTAACATTGTCATATTTTCTAGAAAAATATCAATTCGATCGTATTCTGATTTCAACGCATCTATATCCGTTGTTGGATGCAACAAGAGAGAAGCGAATTCACGTCTTCCCATTGTTGTTGTACATTCATTCAAAAAAGAGAGAACAGATGCATATTTTCCTTTGTTTTCTGTCCCATCTTCGATAATATTCAATTGTTTCAAGGAATGATTGGCGAGGTTCAAATGAAGACCATTGTTTTCTAAAAGAGGTTCCGATATTCTATTTACGAGAGAAGGATTATGTTGAAATAAAAAATCCAACAAATAACATAGAGATTGAAGAGCAAAAATATATTGTTTTGTTGTTTCATATACGTGCATCTTTGGAAAAAATGTCTCTAAAATCTCCTTTTGATATACTTGGCTTTCCAATTTTTTAATCAGTGAATCCGTCGCCGTTTTTTTTGCATAAACACGATGTACCGTTGAGCATCCACCAAGTCCTGCATATTGTATTATATCATCCATTTCTGTTTCTTCTATATCACCAATCAAAATGACTTCGCTTGGACGATTCACAGAGAGAAAGCGTTCCAATTCATCAAAAGTAGTTGGATTGCGTAAATATTGTGCATTATATTCAAACAAAATCGATTTACCTGTATAAATATCAATATTAGTTACACCTATATGTATCCAACGTTTTCTCTCGTCACCTTGAAACATTTTCCGAAGAACCGTAGAAGATTGTTCCATATTTACAGTTTGTAACCAAATACATGCTGTATTGTTTGTTATTTGGGTATTATCGAGAGAAAAATGTGTCCCGGGGCTAAAAATACTGGCGAGGCTTCGTGTTGTATTGGTTTTTTGTTCATCTTGGGTATAAACTACTACTGTATAATCCGCATCAGTCATTTTCTTCAAATATTTATCAATCATAAAATGAGAGAAACCTGCCATTACTATAGATTTTTGAGTCATTTTTTTATCTGCCATATTCAAGTCGCATATGCGGCAAAAATCAAGAATATTACTTCCAATGTATTCACCACCTGTGTATTCCGCGTAGCATTCAAAGAAAGAACCCACTTGCATTAATAAAAGTGTTTTGGGTCCATATTTTTGTATATATGTTTCGGTGAGAGATAAATATTCCAACACCAATGTCATTGTCTTCTAAACGTAATAGATATTTCTTTATATTCTTTCTTTGAAGCTTTCTTTGAAGCTTTCTTTATATTGTTTTGTAAAATAATATAAAGGATATATTTAATCGATTATGACAAAGGGGTTAATATTAAAATTAGTATTATAAGCGAGGAGCTTTGCTTTCCATTTCTTGTATCTTTTTTTTTCAATGATATTAAAATGATAGTGTAATATTTTAATAAACAGTAATATCCAGGATATATAAAGGGGTGTGTCAATTTTAATTCGCTGATCTTCCAATACCTCTTTCTTGTCTTTTTCTTTGTAAATTGAAATCTCTGCGAAGAAATTATTGGCTTCGTCGTGAAACATTGTTTTATAACCATATATCAATCTATTTGAATTTTTGAATTGTTTAACAAATCGTTTAAATTCAGATGCAGGAATATGTAGAAAATGTTGTAATTTAACCACTGTTTCATTGACATTTTCCGAATAAATCGCCACATCAATATCACTTTTTCCAGGTATGTAATCATTGCGTTGCACACTTCCGTAAAAATACAACGATGTATCTAAATACTCTCTCATATTGGTAAAAAACTGCTCTATATTATCGGGTAATTTGTTTTTTGTGTATTCCATTTTATAAAGAGAGAAAGTATAGTATATACAATATACATATAATAATTTGATACTAATAAAAACATTATTCTCGTCATTTTGTGGACATATTTTTCTTTGTATCTATGGTTACCGCAAATGCTACATTGCGAATAATCTTATCAATATCGCTATCCTTGTCTGGATGAATCCCCGTCATTACTTGATTCAGAATCTGAATATAATCCATATATTTATACGACGAAGCATCTTCACATCCTGGGTGTTCTGCTTTCCACGCAGGGATTTTGCGGACATTTTTGAAACTGACATCGAGGATCAATTGTTTCATTTTATCTATGGATAATTCCTTGTTCCAAACATTGTTTTCCTTGATATACAATGTTTCTCTCTTTTTGTCTGTACAATGCATCGGTCTCTTGGTTTCGTCCAAATCCTTGAGTCCTCGGATTAGAATATTGGAAATACCTTGCACATAACCGAGCTTCCCCATATTTTCAAATTCCTCGTTTTTAATCACGAGAGAATTGACAAAATCCGAGAGATTCATTGCATTTTTACATGTTTCGTTCAAGAAAATATTCAAATTGAATTGTTTGTTATTTACATTATTGACAATAGTGGGTTTGGACGACAATTCAATCAGTTGTTTCTGCAATTCACTGTTTTGTTTCATCAATTCCATTACCATTGATTTGTCTACAATGTCTACTAATTTCTCTCCTGCTTTGCACAATTTCTTGTGTTTCCATAGACTTGCATAGTGTGCGTAGACTTTTTTACAATTACCGCAAGCAAATTGATTATCTAGTGCGGAATTTTTCATATATTGTTTGCATTTATGACCATTGTTTACCGCTTGTAAATGTTTACGTGTAAACAAATGTCGGCGAAAATCTTTTTTATCGTGTGTTATGAATTGGCATAATTCGCATACAAATAACGGTTTTTTTTTATTGCTTTCTATTGCCATTTTACTAAAAATGTCCAAATTTTTTTTGAAAATTTTCCGCAAAAATATATTTTTTTAAAAAATTATGATAACAAACTTTTTCGAGAAAAAATGGTAATGAGAGCATTATGGTGCCACACGCGTTTTTCAAGAAAAAACAGCCGTTTTCAAATCCCCTTTTGAAAAATGGACAAAAATAAATGTCCAAAAACGAAAAGGGGATTTCAAAACCGACTTTTTTTTTGGAAGTTGTCATTTTCTTTATATCCTCGATTTAATAATAT
>Ga0114959_10000281_pt1 | contig 48647 bp, 45 predicted proteins | sample C_130625_EF_Meta_FD_87317 | JGI IMG/M metagenome (GOLD analysis project Ga0114959, IMG submission 87317) | Freshwater microbial communities from Lake Croche, Canada to study carbon cycling - C_130625_EF_MetaG | ecosystem: Environmental > Aquatic > Freshwater > Lake | place: Lake Croche, Canada... | reverse complement strand
GTCGAAATATATTAGATTCGGTATTACCCAGAGACAGATGATCGAATCAAAAAATTGATTGAAATGTTTTATTTTGTGATTTTGTAATATATAAAAATCACAAACTATTTATACCTTCTCTATCTAAACAGTACGTCAATAATGTCAATTCCTAGTCGGTTTTGCAATATGTTTACTAAATCACATACAAGGATCCATCCAGAACTACTAGTCGTCGGTGGAATTCGCGAAACGAATAAAAGTTTGACGGATGATATCTCTATTATCCATTCGAACTCCAGTCTCGAAGAGGTAGGAGTTCTTCCCACATCAGACCAAGTTTTAGCAAAAGATCCTTGCGCTAAACTATACTCTAGACACAAGGAACCAGGTTCCTACGAACAATACAAACAGCATTTATTGAAAAATACGAAATAATTTATTTGTTTATAACCATAGACTTCACAGGCAGTGTCAAGAAATCAGTTAAAACCGACGATTTAGGTAATTTTCCGCCAATAACAGAAAAATAGTACTTTTTACTGGCAAAATATTTTGTGATCATATCGTTGACATTGGATTTGGTTATTTTTTTGTAGCAGTTGTCGTAAATTTCGCGGTTTGGTAATATATCCGAATCATTATGCAACAATACACGCACACCATTGTAAGCGGACTTGTCTCCGCCAGCAATATCGTCCATTTTTAATGAATCTCGTATGTTTTGTTTTGCGCGTTTTAATTCTGCATCTTTTACTCCATTTTTTATTAGATCGTCTAGGATACCAAACATAACAGGAATGGTTCCTGGATGCGATGATTTACCGTCTTTGACTAAACGTTCTGAGTCGGATATGGCATACAACACAAATACACCTGCAGTTTCATACAGATTCATATAGGCACCAGAACGATAGGTTAGTCCACGCTTTTCTCTCAATTCAACGAAGAGACGAGAGGACATGGATGCCGAAACAACGTGTCGCAAAACATTGAGTGCATGAAACTCGTCGTTTTTAAATTGATCGCATACTCTCACACCGATCTCGATTCGCGTAGTGTTTGCTTCTGAAGGTTGAAACATATAATTGGATTCGCAATGGGTTTCCAACGCCCCTAAAGTACTGTTCATGATTGGCAATACTCTTGCTGGACGCGGTAGTTGTTCGCCAAACGGTGTGCTGGAAACTGTACGAACAATAGAGTCGAATGATATGGATGAAACCACACTTACTACTATGTTTTGCGGCACATAATACTGGTGGTAATAATCGACGACCGCGCTATAAGGAAGGCATCCCGGTTTATGGTATGAACTGTGGTCTACCCAGTTCGCGTATGCGGATCCACTAAATGCCATTGTTTCAACAAATGAATCGGGTGATCGCATTTTCATCTCCTCTCGCACCACATTCAATTCGAGTTTGTATTCTTCTCGATTGAATTTGGATCGCAACATCATGTCTCCTAATATTCTTAAAAATTGGTGCACATGTGGGTCTAAACAGTCGATTATATAGCAAGTGTATTGCTTTGTTGTCGTTGCATTGAAATTCGCGCCAGATTGACTAAATGGTTCGTTTACTGCGGACCAGGAAGGGAATGTGCGACTACCTTTGAAACACATATGTTCGATGAAATGAGAGGCGCCGTGAATATTTTCTGGTTCATGAATGGATCCGACGTGGCAAAATGCTCTTATATGTGTTTGCGGAATGTTTGCTGGGTGCGGTTCGTAAACTAGTCGAAGTCCATTTGGATAGGTGTGTATTTTTGGTGTTTTTTTGGTGGACATTTTATATTATTGTGATATTCATAATATGTAAATCATATTTATTCAGCAAATTCATATGATTTTTACCTTCTAGTCGGACATTGGAATTTTTGATAGAATGATTAACAAGCACCGGTGTACCCGATCTCAAGAGGAATACGACTGATGTCCTGGTCAATTGTGCTTTGATTCCATGGACCAATATCCTGCTTGGGGATGACTGGGTCGGAGCGATATTGAAGATTGGAGTTACGGAGAGGTGTGCGGTTGATACCGATGATTGTTCCGGCAGAAAGAAGATCAGGTGTTGTGCCGGCGTTGAGACTGGGGTTCAACTTTGCCCATTCGCTGTTAGGATCATTGGGAAGAAGATCGGACACATTGTTGACTGGACGCATTGTGTAGTCATTTCCAAGAGGTGCCTTATCGGGAACTGGCACAACGTGCTGGGCACCGGTTTCAGCAACAGATGGTTGTGCTAAACTATTTGTCTGGGCACTGTAACTGCTCGGTTGACTATGACTGGGCAGACCGTGACTACCGTCTTCCAATCCATCAATGCTAAATGATTTTGTGTTGGAATAAGAGAGGAGAGCAACTCCAACAACCAATGCAACAACAGCAATCAAAAGTTCTTTGCGGTTCATGAATTTATTGAATCCCTGTACGACTTCTTTAAACATAATTTGGCAAGTGATATATAAACGCTGGACAAAATTATTCCACGATTTCATATGGAAATTTTTCATATAATCTATTTTCATACATCCATATCTTCTAAATCGTCTTCATCACTTTCACTTTCACTTAAATCTTCCAAAAGATAAGTGTTTTTGATCCGTTTTGCCTCTAAATAATTTGCGAGTGATTCTCGTTTTGCCTCCTTTGCACGCTGACGCATTTCCCTATAGAGTTTGTAGTAAACATCATTGCGACTTTTTAATTTCAATGGTGGTTCTTTTTCTGTTTTCGATTCTGTAATGTCTTCTAAAGGAAAATCTGCGTCAAGAATCTCGATTGGCACAATATCCGAAACAACTTCTACAACCGGATCTGGTTCTGGTTCTTGTTCCGGTTCTGGTTCCGGTTCCGGTTCCGGTTCCAGTTCTTCGATTTTATTCACTTCTAAATGTTCCTCTTGTTGGATTTGAACGATATCATCTGCAACGGTATTCGATTCTTCTTTGATTGGTTCAACCGGTTTATCTGGTTGCATAACATTGACTTTTTGTTCAGGTTGAGATCTCACATTTCCTGTTGCAATAATACACTTCTCAAATAACTTTTCTGGTTCAACTACAAGCATCTGTTTCAACTCGACTTCGAACTGAAAACTGCGCACACTACATCGTATTCCTTGGAATTCCAATACTGCCAATACTTTCGTGTTCTCCTTAATATTTTCTGGATCGGTTTCGTTCTCGTTTTCGTCGTAGATCTTGATATTGATTTTGTCTAAAGCAGTAGGAACGTTGGCGCGAACAATGAAGTACTTTCCAGATTTGTATGATTTGTATGGAGACGACATTGAACTCTCGATGTCGTGTTCGTCGAGAGGCGTTTCGAACCAGGTTTCGCGATTGTCATAAATGCATTTTCTAGACCTTTCCTCTAAATCTTCTAACCATGCGAGAAATTCAGAGTCTTCGTTACTAAATACAAAATCGCAAAACGTCTTTTTGCCGGATTTCACAAATCCTTGCTTGACAAAACATTTAGGACTCAAAAAATAGATCGGATCGTCTACATCGAGGGTTTTTATGAAATGCGATCCATTTCGATTCGTTGGTTTTGCTAAACGCAATCTTTCTAGATTGAGAGGATCTTTTGTATTGTATATTTTAGGCGACATCTATTGCAGTTATAAATATAAACAATAGGAGTATCTTTCAATTAGATATTTTGACGTCCGTTCTCGTTTGTTTATGCCTCTTGAAAATATCGATAATCAGTAAATGGATATTGCAGAGTGGTTAAAGAACGAAGATATTCAGCGTAATTTCCGTAAAGCAAGTGGTGCGGTCGCAACTGCCATTTACAATGAAATGTATGTTTACATATTGTTTATTTGTGTCTATAATGTTTTTCTTCTTGTCGTCGTTGTTATCAATTTATATTTGCTGATTTGTCTGTGGAGAGGACAATTGAATATTTTGAGCAAAACGAATGACGTTGTCTAAACAGAAATAGAATACATCGTCTTATTATAGATAATGAATCTCGCGTCGTCTTTAGTAGAATCGTATATGTATGCAGATATGTTCAATCGAGAATTTGATGGAGGTTCTAGTGAGTTGGAGAAAATTCCTAGTGCTGGGTTCCCGGTTGATTCCTTCATTGGAAAGGGAGAGGACCAATCGAGTCCTCGTATAGATAAAGAACAGGATGGTGGTGCATGCGGTCCATTTACGAATAAGGTTGTTCCTGCTGGATTAGTAATGATACATATTCGCAAAGATCCGGATGTAGAATATGACGATCCTATGCAGCAGTCTTATATTGCTCGAAAGGTTGTTCCAGATTCATTGTTTGATTTGTTACTAGGGTCTTTGTTGAAAGAAAAAAAATATGGACGTAGTGTCACCCCGGTAAAACGTAGGGGAGTAAAAGACCTATCAAGAAAACATCGAAAATCGACATAAAGGTGATTCTACGAGATACTAAATAAAATGGACACAGAGGATATTACGTTGACACAATGCAAAAAAGATGAAGTTTATGTGAACCAGTTTTGTTTTGATACAATGGCACAGAATTTTGCCGTATTGAAACTTGCGGTTAACTCAGATGATAATGAATTGCTTGAACTGTATACATCTCATATTGCAAAACACAATGTGGCAACAGAAACCGCGATGTTTCCCAATTCCGGTTTCGATTTGTTTGTTCCAAGTGAAACCGTATTTGATTGCGATTTTGCTACTAAGTTTGTCGATCTGAAGATTAAGAGCGAGATGATATATTGCGACAAGAATATGCAGGTTTCTGTAGAAATGGAGGGCGGCGAGGTAGAGAACGTATATGGCGCATCTTATTCTGTCGGTTACTATGTCTATCCTAGGTCAAGTATTTCAAAGACACCTCTTATGTTGGCAAACCATGTCGGTATCATCGATTCGGGTTATCGCGGTAACCTCATGGCAGCGGTCCGAAAATTGCCTTCAGATAAGAGCACTTATGTAGTCGAAAAACACACGCGGTTGTTTCAAATTTGTCATCCGTCTCTTTGTCCAGTTTTCGTTGTTCTAGTTCCTGAATCGGAATTGAATTCGTCAGAAAGGGGCGAAGGAGGGTTCGGATCAACTGGCGCGACTGGAGTCGTGAACTAGATACATTTTTCTTATGAAATTGAGAAATATGTATTTATTTTATGTAATGGATGTTCGGCATTCTCTCTACGAGTTACCGGTCGCACCCGCAACTTCTTATAAGCGGGTTCAGAGAGAAACTCTACAGAGCAGCACATCTATCTCTCCACCCCAAAACTCCCCGCATCGTTTATGTCGAGTTCCGGGTAATTTCCAAAATGAATACAATTGTGATCATTGTATTGCAACTGTAAATCCTATGGCAAAATTAATCTATAAATCTACGTCTACATCCACTTTGCCAAAAGCGATTGCATTTGATTTAGATGAAACAATCGGATCTTTCTCAGACCTACATTCGATCTGGTCTAGATTGGAATCTGATATGCGGAAACAAGATGTTTTCAATAAAATAATGCGATTGTATCCTGAATTTCTGAGGGTGGGTATCATATCTATTTTGTCCTATATTCGCAGAAAACAGGAAAAGGGTGATTGTTTACCCATTTATATTTACACAAACAATCAATGCGAAGATGTGAGATGGATAACGAATTTAATAATTTATTTAGAAAGTATTGTTGAACCGGTCAGAGTAAATTCGAAATTATTTGCAGATCCGATATGTGCTTTTAAAATTGCCGGTCGACGTGTTGAACCAAACCGAACCACACATAGTAAGACATACGATGATTTTGTGCGATGTTCTATGTTAAAGTCTAATGATTTGTGTTTTATAGATGATTCCTATCATGAGAAGATGAAGCATAGAAAGGTTTATTATATCCAACCACCTCCTTATGTTCACAGATTGCCTTATAGTAAGGTCATCGACCGTTTTATTACGTCAAATGTCTATAAAGAACTTTACCCAGATAGATCCGAATTTATTGCGAATTTCAGAATGTCTCTTATTAAATCTAACGATGAAGACCCCTTGTCAAATGCTATAGTGCGAGAGGAACAAAATATAACAAACAAAATAATGTACTTCATCCGCGAATTCTTCTGCATGACTCATAAGAAACGGTCAACTGTAAGGAAATTTAGTAAGATTGGAAAATTCTCTAGAAAGAATCGCAAATCATTTACTATATAGAGTAAGTATCATGCATTCTTCATCTGTTAATTTCTGGTAAGTGTTGCATTTGTCGAACCGGTATCTTATAAAATCACCTGTCATTAACCGGCATAGAATATTCGCTCCAAAATCGCCGAACTGTATATCAATTACTATGCCACCTTTTATTAATTTATCCGGGGCGACGTGTCTTATCCATCGGACAAATTTTCCCTTGTGCAATAAGTGCAGTTCGTCGACGAATCTATAACCAGACAGTTTTTCACACATGGTTTCGATGTTGTGTTTAGATATTGGTAATTGAACAAGAGAATCAAATACATTTGCAGCGATCGAGTCGAATGTTTGGTTTTCTAGGAAATCGTTTTTCACTGATTCGAGCGATTTTAATAGTTCTTCTGTGTTGATTTTCGAAAGGAGAGAAGGATCCTCTCTCGCGTCTTTAATTAGTTCAGCAAAATTCATATTATCTCGAATGTTAGCAAACCGTCTTTATATTGTGCAATAATATTGTTTTTGCATAATATTCATTATTATCGTTTGACTGTAGATGTTTATTACAAAATCGGTTTGGACGGTCTGAAATTGTTTGATATATTCGCTTCTTTTGCTTTGGAAAAAGAAAGATCTGGATTCACATACTTGGAATAGTCTTTGATTATATCAGAACATTTTGTATTATTGCATTCTTTGATAATTCTGTAAGACAGAGTTTGGAAACAGATAATTGGAAACGTTCGTATTGTTTTTGCTAACGACAAGTACAGTTTATAATCATTTATAGATTCGGAAACGTCTTTTAATGTAATTGAGTATCTATCCATACCATTTGCAATATCTCGCATAAGAGTAACTATCTTTTTATAATCGTTACTGTATGACCCGAAGTTATTGACAATTTGGAAGAATTCGGTATTATAGAAGAATGGAACTACGAGTTCAGTATTAGGAATAAAGTTTGCGGTTGCATCATTATAACTTTTAACATCTTTTTCTGTGATCATATATGCTTGTTGCATAGAATCGATTATATCACAAAATGGTAAGTCATTTAATAAAGACGGGGTTCGGATATCATATAATATATTTGAGAAATGAGGTAATTTGTATTTGTAGAAAGACCGAACTATCAATCTAGGGAGACCAAATTTAGGAAGTATACTTGGATTCGTTTTACATTTTTCCTCAGAGTAACCCGTTGAACCACTAACCACGCTTCCACCACTACTGTATGTGTCAAGAGTATATCGGCATTTGGTGAAATAGATAGTTATATTGTCCACATCAGACTGGTTTTGATCGTATCTATATCCTACATACTTCATGTCTCCTATGAAAGTTTTGATGGGGTCTAGTGATGATGATAGATCTGCTTTGAAATTGACAAAAACATCAATGAAGTGATTAAAGTTTGTATCATATCTAACACCAAAATCCATTATCAAAAGTATAAATTCTTTAATATTGGGATAACCTTTTATCTTGACATCGGTTAATCTATCTAACACTTTATACCATTTACTGATTCTATCTGCGCCAAATTTTTGCATTAACTCGACGAATTCGTCTAGATTGTCGAATGTTATAGAGAGTTTTGTTAGTTTGTCTATAACTTTTACTATATTATTCCATTCCGAATCGTCTGAAACTTCTTTAACACCATATTTACGCAACGTATCTTCAGCACTTTTAAGTTTAACGTTGAAATCGTTTATTCCGAATTTTATTAATATTATGTTGTCCGCATCAGTCATCTTTTTCGGTGTAGTTGTGTTTGTTAACCCTTCTTTTTTACCAAACAATGCATTGACTCCGTCTACGAAATAATTGAAAATATCAAATTGTGATTTATTTGGGGGTGTGGTAATAGACTCATTATTCATATCTGAAAACCCCTGTTGAGAATGAGATTCTAAAAAGTATACATATCCTTGCCCAATACGCACATCTTCTTTTAATCTAGACAATGTGTATCCATGCTCGGTTATTATTTTCAAATAAACGCAGAAATCGTGTGTTGTATTAAAATATGTTGACCCAGTCGATGAACCATTTATTTCGTCGATCATATTCAATAATGTTTTTGGTACAATTTTTGGTGTTGTAGGTGTGGGTGTTACATTTGATTTATCTATGGCAACATCATTGTAATATTTTTTAAAATCATTCCATAGTCTCACTATTCCGCAACTGTACTTTATTCTTGAATTTAGTGCGTCTAAAAAACGAACATAATCATTGAATGACATATTCAACGAATCTTTTCCAAGGAACTGCTTGAGCAGTTTGAATCCTTCTATCAAACTTGTTCCAGAAAACGCGTATATTCTGTACAATGCATCTTCCAAAGGATCTTTCTTTTGATCTAATGGCGAGTAATTATATATTTGCAGTTCCTTGTCTGAGTAAATCGGATAGATGTCATTGAAAAATGATGCGCCATTAACACCGTATCCTTGACTAAATGATATAAAGAAATGCTCGAATGCATGATCGCCACTCGGCATATCACCCAAGGTTTGTATAGTACCTTTAACCTGCTGTAATTTGCTAATAATAGAGTCGACTGTGTAATTTGGAGTGGATGACGGTAGCAATTGCAATTTGTAGTTGACTAATCCATATGATTTCACTGTTTTTATGAACCAACCATCATTAGTACCAGTTGCGTCTAATATGCCATTAACATTGCTTACTCCAATTTGTTTTAAATTTGCGATTAATTGTATAGGATCTGCATATTGATTTTGTTGGTTTGATACCTCACTTAGTTTTCCAACCATTTTTTTATACAGAGAATCGTATTTTATTCCAAAACTAATATTTGTTTTGATATATATATCAATATCATCCAAGTTTTTTCCGGTAGAAGAGAACATATTTATAAAATTATTGAGTTCGCTTACTTCAACGTAATATCCATTGTTTACTATTTTGTCAATTATATTATTTGTAAGGATATCTACTCGATTTCCGGCATTATTGGTTATAGTTATTTTATTCGCGTTTGATGCAAAGTTTACAGTGTCTGGAACACCATAATTACTGGTAGGTTTCGGAGAAGTTGTAGTAGCGCCTTCTATGAATCCTTCCATGGTAGTAAATTGTGAAACCGATGGACCATTTAGATTATTTGCTCTTATTACGTCTGCATCATTAGTGTATCCAGACTTTACAAACTGTCGAATAATGTCTTCATAGTTATAAATTGTTTTCAGTTCTTTTGATGATTTTTTGTAAATTGTCATAGTCCACGGACCACCTGTCATAGGATCGAACCCACCTCTGTTACAATCTGTAATATTACTCTTTGGAATTAATTGGCGACCTTCAGTTGTTACCATATTATTATTCGTATTTCCTGCCCAACATTCATACCCATATTGAAGTCCAAATGTATTATAATTATTATCAGTTGCATATTTTTTGCAAATCATGTGATTATTGTATAAATTTGTTCCCATATCTGGACCACGGTGCTTTAAATATCGCCAACCATCATCAGCGTAACATTTACCTTTTATAGGTTCATAAAAATCAGTTGTAATTTGTTGACCAACTTTAGTCAATGTAGAAAATTTATTCACTAGCATGTTTATGTGATCATTGAATGCAAGTTGACCATTCACCTGATATTTAATTCCTTGTTGGTTTAACTTGTTCAATGTTTCCCATAGTCCTTGCATATCCCATTCATTTATATCAAAATTCGTGTATCCTTCTGTTTGAACTATTGGGGGGGTATTGATACTCACGTCAAACATACTTAGGATAATAATTAATAACCCAATTGTTATAAAAAACACAAACGTAAGGTTCATAATATTATATTATAGGATTCCAAAATTATTTTGTATCTATTATGCGTGTAGCAAACTATGAGTATGCGGAAAAAATCGGACAAGGTGCGTTTGGAACGGTTTACAAAGGACGAAATATCCGAACTGGCGAAAAAGTGGTAATAAAAACGGAATTTCGAGAGGTTGAATTCTCCTCTCTTAAGCACGAATCGAATATACTAAATATACTTTATTCTAAACATTGTCGTAGTATACCACCTACCTATTGGTATGGGGTTGTAGAACCAGATAAAAGAGTGTTGATTATGCCATTCTATGAGGAGTCACTCGAATCATTTGTAAATAGAGAAAAATATGGGTATAAACAGGTCGTAAATATTATGCGATCGGCGATATCAATTCTAAGTCACATTCATGATAAATATGTTGTTCATCGTGATATTAAACCTGCAAATTGGATGATACACAACGACGAATTGGTTTTGATCGATTTCGGGTTAGCATCTTTCTATGTAGACTCAAATGGACGCCATATTCAAAACGCGACTCCGAAAAAACTCCACATTATTGGAACGCCGAAATATGCAAGTTATAATCTGTATTGTGGAGATGAATATAGTAGACGCGATGATCTAATTTCGATGGTTTATGTTGGATTGTTCCTTATCTATGGGCAACGATTATGGTCAAATAGTCCGGATATATGTGGCAAAGATACTCAGGATCTATGTTCTTTGCAGCATCCTCTAAACCAATGGTTTAAATCCCAGAAAGAACTCGATAGTATAAAAGTATATACGGATGCAAAGTGGCACGAATTTTCGGTTTTTGTAAAAAACGTATACGCACTTTCATTCCAGGAGCGTCCTTCTTACAAAGAATATATTGAGTTGTTCCAAAATGATATAAACGTGTATCCCTGATAATGAACCATATTACCAGGTCTTTTATTTGACTGATATGAGTAGTGGACTAGAAGTAAGTGAATCAGAAGAGCAACAACGATCTACCGGGCGTGTAAAATGGTTTAACAACAAAGCCGGATTTGGATTTATTACTGCATGCGAAGGTGATCTGAAGGACAAGGACATTTTCGTACACTATTCCTCTATTAATGTGCCCGATGATCAGTATAAATATTTGGTGCAAGGTGAATACGTCGATTTCGAACTTACTAAATCAGAGAAAAGTGAGCATGAGTTTCATGCGATTCAAATTTCGGGTGTAAAGGGTGGTGAATTGATGTGCGAGACTAGAAAGCGTGTATTAGAAGCACGCCCTTACAAACCACGCGTTTATAAGACACCTGATGATAATGTGTCTACTAGACCCGTTGTTAGTACACCGAGAAGAAAGTATTCCGAGAGACCGTCTAAAAAGGACTTGGCAAAGGATGCAGATGGATTCGTTAAGATCCCCGTTCGAAGACAAAAGCAAGAAATTGCCAAGTAATGTGTCCCACCCAGTAAATATCATTTTTTTTGAAAAATAGTTAAAGATAAAAAATGATATAATCCAATACGATTTTAGACTTTATAGACGTATATTATTATGTTTAATTCAGATTCTAATCAACATAAAACATCTGCTGAATGGATTCCACCTAGTAAAGAAATTCAGCGTTTGTTCCATTTTGAACAAACACCTAATCAGGAGGTGTCTTCTAAACCTACTGGTGGGATGGATGAATATTCATTTTCAGAAGAAGAATTCGCAAAAATGCCTACCACTTTGATGAAAGCAGTTCGCCGAACCGATGAATTATTACTGCACACTGAATCGGTAAGACGAGCAACTATCGAAGCAAATAATGAATTGAAGGGGATTCAATCACTTATTGTTAGACATGCAAGAAAAATTATAAAGGATGCTGAAAAAAATGAATTAATTGCAGAATCGAATTCAGATAAGGGAAAAACTAGGGGGTTTCGACGTCAATGTCGAATTAGTGATTCCATGTGTCAATTTATGGGGTTAGCGTCCGGTTCGACGTCTTCTCGCGTAGAAGTCAACCAGGCAATAAATTCCCATATTAAAACGCATAATTTGATTGACAAGGAAAATGCGCAACTTATTCTACCCGATGATAAATTATGGAGTATTCTAAGTGAAAATGCAAAGGGTAATAAGATTACTTATTTTAGTATTCAAAAGTATATTAAGCATCATTTCTTGAAAAATTAGGAGAAACATAGGGGTTATGGTTTCGAATAATGTTTGGTTTAGGAATCGGTATTGGGGGCGAACTATTTAGTTCGATTTGTTCGTGGTCTTCTTCAAAATCAAAATAAACAGTTTTTCGTTTTTTACATTTTAATTTATTGTCGTTTGTTTCAACAACTGGAACAAGTTCGACCGCATTCGTGTAAGGAACTATAAAGATGCCAATTCGAATGGCATTCGGAGAACTCGAACTCGAGATCTACGTTTTTTGGGTTCAGATTGAGGGGTAAAAATTTGGAGAATTTAGGTGTGAGGTGAGAATTGTTCATAATATGCTGTAATATATGTTATGAATAGAATTATTTGGTTGACGACTCAATAGTATCAATTATTTCTGCTGGATAGTCCATTGTTTTCAAAATGGCAATTCCACCTTCCATCGTGGATATTCCTTCGCGCATCTTGTATGTGTAAATGAATCCGCCTTTGTCGTCCGTTTCTACAACCATTTTGTAGTTTTTGACAACGCTGGATTTTTTGAATTTGCGGCATACCTTTACATAGTGTGTTGTCAGGATAAATCGAACATTTGATTTCTTCGACAAGTATTTGAGAAGAGAATGCGCGGATTTTGCTGCTTCCGTCGGGTTGGTACCAGAATACAATTCGTCGAAAATGCAGAAATGGCGATCCGTTTCTGGCACATCCCGGATCTTGTCCAGTATTTCTTTGCATCTTCTCGATTCTGCCTGGAAAAGACTGTCGCGACCAGAAGTATCCGGAATATTGAGATAGGAGTGAATATATCTAAATGGTGTCAATTCTGCTGATTGGTAGAACCCGAATCCGAATTGTTGGGAAAATATAATGTTGAGTGCCGTCGTTTTGAGTGTCGTCGTTTTTCCACTGGCATTTACACCGGTGATTATTAGATTGCTGCTGAGATCGACCGTATTTCTCACACAATTCTTGTTCGGTGGGTAATATTGCAACTCGAAATGAGAGGCGTCGCAAGAAACAAACGAACATTTTCCTAAAACCCCTGTTTTGTATCCTCTCGCTACTCCTCGCAAAATATCCATGTATCCTTCGAATCCGACACTGTATCTCAGACTTCCCTCATAATCAATGCAAGAATAGAGTTGGTAGTAGCAGTCGAACATGTGTCCTAATTCGGTTATCTTCTTGATCGTCCATCCATACGGCGTCAGCGTGGATCCAATTTTATTACGTAATTCTTGCAAAACCGATTGGTGACTATGGACATCTTGACAGAAATCGCCGTAGTAAGGTAGATCCGCATTTGTTTTCACAAAGGAATCCATGGATGCGATTACGGTATCTAGATATTCGCGCATGAATAGGAGATTCTCGTTCATACGTTTCACTGCCGCGTGGTATTTGATGCAGGATGTAATTTGGTTGTATGTCTGCATAGCATACATTCCACCGATGAATAGCGCGTAGATGGCATTTTCAAAGTTCCATTCTCGGATATTGAGAAGACGACCAATGAAATGCGTTTTGCTTATGTCGCGTAACGTTTGCAAATAGATATCGAATGTGATAGGAACGTTCCATATTTTCAAGAGGACGAATGGCATGAGAAAAATGACGAGAGGAAATATGAGACTGTAGAGAGGCGATACGAGGTTTAGGACTGAAAATGCGTTTAGGAATACGCGTGATTTATTTAGATCCTCTAGCACGACAAACTCCATATAAGAGTGTGTTTCTAGGAAATGTTTGTCCTCTTTGATTTCTTTCCAGATCTCGATGAATTTAGCAGTTTTCGATTTGTCCAGGACATGGGTAGTCGATGGTTGAGAGGATATCCTCTCAACGACTTTCTGTGTATCCTCTAGAAATCCAACGTCGGTGGTATAACGTTTTGCCATTTCAGGGATGAGTAGTTTGCCGAAATCGTTGGATGTATCTGCAAAATGTTCGTACATTGGGCGAGAGGATCCGGAGGAATCGGTAAGTTGAACGAGTTCCAAATCATCTGCCACATTTTTTGCCACGGGTTGTTGATGCGATTTTTCTAAATATTCGATTGGTAAGAGGAACCCGTCGTATAGATTTTCGGAAATGGGAGGATGGGGAATCGGGACAAATCCGAGCATGGCATTGAGTGAATCAAGTATGTTTGCTGGTTTTTGTAAGGGACATTCTTGATCTGTTTTTGACGACATGTTGAGAGGTTATACTATAGGAAATACTAAAATCGGGTTCATGTGAACGCTTTGTATTCGGTGAAAATTGATTAATTTTGCCGTTTATTCAAAACGATTTAAACCAACCAGATCAATATTATTAATTGATAATAGATAAAAATGGACGCTAAAAAAGAAACGAAACAAACCCTCATTGAAAAGTGCAAAGAACTCGGTATTAAAGGATATAGCAGCAAAACCAAACCACAATTGATCGAACTACTCAATAATAATCGAGATCAAGAACAATCGAAACCACAACCTCTCAATGTTTCTGAAGAATTACCAAATCCGAATAAAGGAACCCTGATTTCCATTCGATTCTCCGAAGTCGCGTCTCCTGAAAATTTCGGATTTACTACATTCTGTGAATTCCGTAAATCCTATAAATTCATCGACCTTTTCTGTGGAATCGGCGGGTTTCACCAAGCACTCCATCGCCTGGGAGCGACATGTGTATTCGCCTGTGATATCGACGAGCAGTGCCGCAAAACCTACGAACGAAATTACGGCATCAAACCACAAGGCGATATCTCCAAGATTTCCATAACACACGACAACATCCCCGAATTCGACATTTTGTGCGGTGGGTTCCCCTGTCAGAGTTTCAGTAATTCCGGGAAAAAGAAAGGATTATCCGACAAAAGAGGGCAATTATTCGAATATATTTTGCAGATTGCCACACTACGAACCCCTCGATTCCTATTTTTGGAAAATGTGAAACATATCATGAAAATCGACGGCGGTAAAGTGTTCGATCATATTTTGCGACGAATCCGGGAAACCGGATACGAAGTCGATATCATGGAACTGAGTCCGCATCAATTGGGTGTGCCTCAGCAGCGTGAACGTGTCGTATTTATTTGCGTCCGGCGTGATATCTATAAGGGGAATGTTTCTGCTGGATTCCAGATACCGAATACACCAATCGACGTAGATCGAATCTTCGAACAAGACTCTGCTAAAACCGCAAAATACAAAATATCAAAAGATGACGAGTCGATCCTGGAAGCATGGGATGAAATGATCCAGGTATTTGAACCGGGCGAAAACATGAGTCCTACTATTTTGTGCAATGAATTTTATACTACATATACCGACCAAGAATTCGCGGCGTTGCCCGATTGGAAGCAGGAATATATCACGAAGAATCGCCCGATCTATGAGAAATACAAGGCACACTGGGATGCGTGGTACAAACGGCACGAGACGCTGATCAAACGCAAAGAAATATATGGGAAACTAGAATGGCAGGCAGGAAAAAAGAAACTGGGAGACAGCATTTTCAACCAGTTTATTCAATTGCGGCAATCGGGTATCCGCGTAAAGAAACGCGAGTATTTCCCGACACTCGTGGCAATAGTGCAGACACCGATATATGCCAAAGAACGGCGTCATATTACGCCGAGAGAATGCGCCAGACTACAGTCATTCCCAGACAGTTTTGTGCTGAACGAGAACGATCATACTGCATATAAACAATTCGGCAATGCGGTCAATGTGGATGTTGTTCATTTTGTCATAAGCAATACACTGAAGGCATATGACATTCATGTCTAGACTTAGCGTCGTCTATTCTTAAATACGTACGGTTTCAATATGTAAGTATAAACGAAATAAAGTATGTAACAAAATACTAAGAACACGATTAATAGATTGAACAATTTCATTATATTGCAATATAACGAATTGTCTTTGGAATCGCATCGAATGGTCGTACCGAAGAACCCAAAAATGCCAGACCCACCAATTCCACCATTTGAACCCGAACTAAGTCTTGCTCCACCTTTTCCCATTAATATATAATATTAGTATACGTTTTTATTGATAAATGGTGTGTGTGAAAATACATAAATGTTATGATGTATAACAATTATTATCATGTCTAGTATACAACAGTATCAATTACAGAAGTCTGATTTTATCAAACGAATCATCAGTTTGAGCGCGGCAACATCGGGTGTAGTTGCGGCAAACTATCCCCTATTTTTGATGCCGGCAACATACTATATAAACGCGTATGTTTTTGCGGATCTATTTTTCGCCAAACGCGATATGGTATTGCATCATTTGCTAGTATTGTCATTCTTTGCAGCAATTAATATGCATGAATATCCAGATGATTATAAAATCGATTTTATGCACCATGTAATACGGTTTGAATATTCGACGATTTTTTATAGTGGAGGACCACTTCTACTACACTATTTGTCCTCTCGAGAAAATCCGCAGATTATTCGATGGTTGTCGATTATACAAACTGCTCTTCATATTGCATTTGCTATATCATTCTTTAAATATCGTATATACGATTTTTCCTGGCAGATTATTTTTCGGGCAGAGACATATTCTCCGAACAATCTTAATGGAATCTTTGCGGGAAGTCATTTAATATTAACTACCTGGTTTTTCTATGCGCTAAATTTGTACTGGTTGCAACTGATTATCATGAAGTTGTTTACAGAAAAAACTAAAAATCAAGGTATCAGTAATGTATCCAGTCCACCATTGAATCGATCAATCTTAGTAGAGTAATTCAGTTCTTCCATGCAAAACTTGTCGATATTAAATTCACTTTCATCTTTAAACATCGGGTACGCTTTACAGACAGTGTCATATAAATAGCGCCCATAAGTAACGTTGTTTTCGTAGAGAATTACTGGTTTGCATCTGGCAATGGTATTTATTCCTTTTGAAAAAATGAAACTCTCGGATCCTTGTGCGTCACAATGAATGTAACCAATGTTATCCAAATTCATATCGTCGATTGTCGTTAAATTGATTTTCTCCCCTTCGGTACCAAGACCGATTCCGCCGAAATTGCATTCTAAATGTTTTTCGTCAGTGTATCGTTTGGATACAGTCCCTCCACCACCATCTAAATCGATATTATTCATAATACCAGGTCCTTTATAACAAAAAACGCCTAGATTATTTGGAATGATTTTATTTTGCAGATTATTCTGGGTTATATTACGAACCAATAAGTTATACATTACATTTTGAGGTTCATAGACAAATACCTTTTTACCATCGTTCAAATAAGACGAGTATACTATGCTAGATGTTCCACAATGCCCTCCGATTTCTAGTATGTTGCGATTCGGGTCTATGTATTGTTTTAGTTTGTGAAGGGTATCTTCGTCCCAATATTGGTTCTGTGTGAAGGGCGATTTGATAACGTGATCGTTGCTTAAAAGAGTCACCAACCCATATTTTGTTTGAAATGTCTCCATATTAAATTATATGTTAACATTTTAACATATAATTACTGAAAATACGCACATCTTATTATAAGTAGACCTTAACCTCTACTCGTAGAGATTAAAAATCTCTACGAGTTTCGGCAAACGCTATATAGCAGAGTTGTCCTTACTCAAGGACATCTCTACTAGTAGACGTTAACCTGTACTAGTTTCAATAAACACTATATAGCAGCACTGCGTAATGCTGTCCTTACGGCGCTACGCTTTTAGGACACCTCAACTAGTAGACCTTAATAAAACTCAATGTCAGAGGGCATTTCCTCAATATCGACTTTGTAATGCGCCTCAATTATTTTCATTTGCCGCACATCCATCTTGGTCACAAAATTCACTGCAATACCTTTACGCCCCCAACGTCCACTTCTACCAATACGATGCAAATAAACATCTACGGATCTAGGGATATCGAAATTAATAACAGTATTTACCTGCTGAACGTCTATTCCTCGGGCAGTGATGTTGGATGATATCAACATACGATATTTTCCTTCTCTAAATTGGCGGATAGTATCTGATCGTTCTTGTTTTGACATTTCGCGGTGAATACAACATACCGCGAATCCTTCCTTCGTCATCATCTCATTCAAATCCTTAACCCGGCGGACATCATTCGCATAAATAATCGTTTGCGATACGGTTAGTCTCGAGAACAAATCCTTGAGACAATCCAATTTATCGTAATCGCTGTTCATCGCAATAAAATACTGCTTGATCCCCTCCAGATTCAACTCTTGTGGTTGCATCGTTATTTTTACAGGGTCACGCATAAATCGTCCGGTCAGTTGTAGAATGGCAGGAGGCATCGTCGCACTGAATAAAGCGATTTGTATATTTGGCGGCAATTGCTGGAAAATGTTGTAGATCTGATCTTTAAACCCGATCGAAAGCATTTCATCTGCTTCATCTAGGATACAGATCTTGATATCGCGAGTAGAAAGAGCACGACGTTTGATCATATCAAAAACACGTCCAGTGCAACCGACTACAACATGTGGGACATTATTGCGCAAATCCTGGATATCGTCCATTACCGATGTTCCTCCAACCATTTTACGAATAACAATGCCTTCCATGAATTCCGACAAACTGTTAAATACTGCAAATATCTGCGTAACTAATTCGTGTGTAGGCGCTAACACGACAACTTGTGTAGTTTGCTTGGATAGATCGATGTGGGAAAGTGATCCGATTACAAATGCACCGGTTTTTCCTGTACCAGATTGTGCTTGTGCTATCAAATCACGGCATCTCTTAATAGGTGGAATTGCCTTCTTCTGGATTTCACTGGGTGTTTCGAACCCATTTGCGTAAATCGACCGTAATATACACGAATCTATTTGCAAATCATCCCATGTCTTGACATCGGGTTCAATCTCCGCGTCGTTTTTTTCTGTATTTGGATTCTCCATTTCATAACTATTCATTTTTATAGTACAACGTTATTATAAAGTATATCTTTTATACGTTTAAGTGCATTTGTAAACTAATATATTTTGAATATTCAGATAAAATTGATTGCAAAATAGATTCAAGGAATATAAAGATATTTGCAATATCTTATATAGTCGAAATCAAATTATCTTCTCAACATGTCCTATTTTACCGTCGAACAATTGGTAGATCTTTCTTTCAGCAATAATCTGTTATATGTTTTACCGGAAGTGGTCAAGAAAATGTTGGTTGACCTTGAATCCTGTCTAGAAATAACGGATACTCCTGCGTCAACAGAACAGTCGGAACGACGTGACCATAAATACAATTACGATTCGCGTCGTTCGTCTGAAGAAACAACAATTCGACATCGCAACCGATATGATACGGATGTTCCTGGAAAGAAACGAGATTTTAGACAAAGTAAACCACCCGGATCGGATTGGCGAGCGACTTCTACAAAAGACGATTCCAAAAATGTCGATACTGAATGGGAAATGGTGCGGTCTTTCAAGGCAACCAAGATAGAAACAAAAACTGGTATAGAAAAAACCGTGAATGATGTTCGAATCGCATTGAATAAGATTAGTTCTGCAAATTATGACAAACAGCGCGACGTTGTTATGGGATTGGTCAATGGTTACTTTAAGGAATCGTCTGAAGACGAAGTTACGGAAGAAAACACTCGGCGAATATCGAGGGCAATATTTGATATTGCAAGCACCAACAAATTCTATTCGGAGATTTACGCACGATTATATAAAGAGTTAGTCGCAGCGCATTCGGTTTTCGGCGAATTATTGGAAGAGTTTGTTAACGGGTTTACAAGCATGGAATCTGTGCCTCTCTATGTAGATCCAGATACCGATTACGACGGGTTCTGTGTCTATTCCAAAGCATGTGAAGTGCGCAAATCGACGAGTACGTTCTTAGTCAATTGTCTAAAACTGGAGTTGATCCGATCAGATAGAATATCGGATATTTTGTGCGAATTTATAAATTACATAGACACCAAGAGAGTCGAAGAAGGTATGGTAAAACTCGTAGAAGAAATCGTGGAAAACGTCTATATCATTGCAACCCTGTGTTCAAGCGATTTATCGAAAACCAAGAAATGGCGCGAATATGTATTACCGACTATTAAGCGCATTATTACAGAAAAAAATAAAACATTCCCTAGCATGAGCAATCGTGCTAACTTCAAGTTGATGGATTTACTAGATAAACTATAATCTATCTGCCATACCGTCCAATTATAACATCGAATATCTCGCGAATTATTATATTTCGCAAGATAAAATACATGACAACCGTATCAATCATCAATCCAGAAGTAACATATAGAGAATCGAAAACGATTGACGAAGAAGATCTCGGTTATAAATCCCAGGTATACGAATTAGATATAGAAGGAGAAGAGGATTCAATCACGGTTTCCGTTGTCATTGGAAAACCCAAATACATATACACCGACAAAAATATTATTTTTTTCCCTATATATGCGGTTCACCGATCGCGGGTTCGATCGCAGATTGGCGTATTTGAAGTGAAATCCGTACAACTCATAAACGTCTATAAAAACGGCGAACTTGACGTTGCCCGTCTTTCGAAACCTCTCTATTTTTCATTTGCAAAACCAACTTATTTAGCAAAGTTGGAGGCAGATCCCAGATTGTTCAACGACAAACCTCTCACGCCTTCGCCGATTGAACCTCCTAAACCGGCAAAATCTGTATTGGAACCGGATCGCAAAGAAGAGGATGATCATCTTGCATTGAGGTTGGATAAAACGAAAGTTTCTGCTGCACATAAGGAGGCGTCGGACGAATTGGAAAAAGGGTTGCTAGAAGATATTGACGGATTTAAGGCGAACGATCCTCTCCCCGAAGAGACGAAAGAAACGGCAGACGGCGAGAGGAAAGAATACAAAGAGTCTTCGAGGGACACCTGGGTGGAAAAATACATGCGAAATAACAATTATCGTATTCATGAGGTAGAAGCAAATGGTGATTGTTTATTTGCCGTTATTCGCGACGCATTTGCATATATTGGCAAGAAAACAACGGTCGATAAATTGCGTGCTATTTTGGCGAGAGAGATGACGGACGATGTTTTCCACGAATACCGCAAAGTCTATCTTTCGTTCTTAGACGAAGTGCAGTCATTGACACGCGATTTGAATGCATTGGAGAAGACTCTGAAGGAGTATAAAAAACGTACGAAACATATCGTGGATAAAACGACTGCAGATGCAAAAGATATGCTGAAAAAGTCAAAAGAACTGGAACAGGAGAAAAAGAATATTGAAACGAAGATCAAGGAGACGGAGGAAATGCAAACGCTTTATACGGGAGATATGAAACGCATCGATACACTTGAGAAGATGCGGCAACATATAAAAACAACCTCCTTTTGGGCAGATTCTTGGTCAATATCTACTCTCGAACGCATATTGAATGTAAAACTCGTCCTCTTTTCGCAACAGGCGTTCTTAGCGGAAGAAGGTGCACCGGATTTAGACGGAGTGCTTCTCTGTAGCGAGGCAAGCAAAGAATTACAAGAACGGCAGACATTTACACCCGACTACTATATTTTTGCTACTTATAGTGGAGACCATTACAAATTGATCTCTTACAAATCCCACAAAATATTCCAATTTAGAGAGGTTCCTTACGATGTGAAGATTCTGATTCTCAATCGGTGTTTATCGCGCCTATCAGGCGTTTATTACATGATCCAGGATTTCCGAAATTTTAAGACGAAATTCGGAATCGATGAAGATGAAGGCGCTCCGGAAGATTATAGAGAATTGGAATGGCATGGATCGCTGTTCAATGCAAACACGGTTTTCGTGTTTTGCTCGAATTCCGACCCGAAAGTGAAACCTGGCGAAGGGAACGGCGAAAAAATACTGTCCGAAGACAAGTCGAAATATGCTAAATTGAATGCGAAACATCATAGTTGGCGTAAAAAACTCGACGACGATTGGGACAAGACACCGATTATCATCGACAGTCACAAATGGACTTCCGTTACACACTATATGCAGGGCGTACAGTACAAGAAAACGCATCCGGATGTGTATCTGATGTTTAGTCTGGATTCCGATCCCGACGCCAATTTAGCGAAAAGTGTCAAGGCCACAAAAGCATTCAAGGGAATCGTCAAAGAAGTCGAACAACCTAAAGAGGATGCGAAGAAGAAACCGAAAACAGCAAAAAAACAAGTGCAGGTGATTGCGCCCGATTTGGATTTTGATGATAAACGGCGAGAGGAAGAACGCGCCAAAGCATTGAAGGCGAAATTCCACGATAATGAGGCAATGCGATTGTTGCTAAATGCTACTGGGGATGCACTTTTGATACATAAATGCGGATCGGGTGAACCTGCTGTTCCCGATCTAGAGTTGATGCGTGTGCGCGATTCGACGCGGTAAAATTGAAAGGTTTTTTATTTAATTGATTACTTTAGCATAATATATCACTCTCATCATTTCTAATAACTTGCTTAAAAATGATGCTTATTGGTTATCGTATGTTATTTGGTGAATTATGTACAATGTTGAATGTGCACGTTGATCCAGACGCGGATTATGTAGAGGATGATTTAGCGAGAGAGAAGTTGGTTTCAAGTATTATGTTTGCAGTGAGAGGCGTTGATTTGGAAGTATTTGTATTGTCGAATGATGTATATTACCTGGGACTTTCGTTGGATACTTGCCAACGCTTGCTTCCTCCGATCATGACAACAAGAAAGATGGCAGAACAAATTGCAGCAGGGTCCATCCGGTTTCAGCGCGAACTTAAGAAGGTAGGTTTATTCAGATATTTAGACGGTAAGGCAAAACGGTTTTCAGATCCAGTTGTTATTCAATGTGAAAGGGTTCATCAGATGGTTGCGTGACCGACATTATGTGTGAAGAAGTCCGCGTCGATCTCTTGTCCGTACCTCTCAAACTCATAGTCGCGATTGCCGAAGGAGTCTTCATAGGTACGTTTCTTTGATTTTATAACATTTTCATTCGATGCTCCAAAGTCGCATCTCCTGCACTTCGTATTTAATTTCGGATTACTACCTTCTCGCACTTCGTAGTAGTCCGTAAATCCTATAGTATCGATTATTTCGTGTTTTCGTGAGAGGTTTTCTACAAACACACGGAACCGAATAGTATATGATTGTTTGCTAGACATATTGCAGTAAATAATTAGAATCTTTTTTATTGTATCCGAATCAAAAATAATAAAGTAATTCAATTTTTCACATAAATATGATGATATAGTAGAATCAACTAAATGCGAACAAAAAAACGAAATAATAATCAAGAATCAACGCGTAAAACTAAACGCCATCAATCTCATAAATTATCCTCTCAATCCATGAGAATTATGAAACGTGCATGGGAATCAATCTGCAAAAATAAACCGAATAGTTTGCCGAATTTTACAAGTATTGGAGATACCGATATTCGACATATCAGATCTGCAGGGATGTATTCTCACATACCGGATGAGATCAAACAAGAGTTTGAGTCGACCTCTCAACAAGGAATCAAATGCGAAACGAAATTAGCGAGAGGACGTAAGGCAGTAATTTATATTGCGATGCCTTCGCATTCTAGTGATCGCAGCAGAATTGATTCTTTTTTGACAAATATTTTGACATGGTTGAATTTCGTTAGTAATATTGCATCACCTAAGTGTTCACAAACACTCCATATTTATTTGCTTCTCACCGATGCGAAAAAACGTCTTCCGGGTTCTGATGCAGAACCGATTGATATGATTCATGCAAATACGGCGTTCACGACTTCTTGTTCCGCAATGAACAGTATATTTGTTTACCGTCGAGAGGAGTGGTTTAAGGTGTTTATGCACGAGACGTTTCATTGTTTTGGACTGGATTTTTCTTCTTCTCTGGACGATAAATCGAACGAACGCATCCTCTCATTATTTCCAGCAGTTGATCCCCAAACCGACATTCGATTGTATGAAACATTTTGCGAAATGTGGGCAGAACTGTTTAATTTGATGTTTTGTATTTGTTCTGCAAGATTTTCAGAAAAACGGTTTCGTAACGCACTACTCAAAGAACAGATCTTTTCTGTTCGGCAGTCGAACAAGATTCTCAAACGTGCTGGGTATAAGTACAAAGATTTATTGAAGTCGCAATCCTCTCAACTTTACAAGGAAAACACACCAGCATTTTCATATTACGTTATTAAATCAATTATGCTGTGGAATCTGGATCGGTTTGTAAAGTGGTGCTCTATATATGCCATTCCCAAGAATTCCGACATTCCGATCCAGTTTCATGTTGCAAATATAAACAACTATTGCGACCTGGTGGAGGATATGACGAAACGAGATGGAGGGTATGAACGCGCAACCGAAAAATACAGACTAGTTAACACGGATCGGTCACTCCGAATGACCTCTGTAGATGCACATTCCTAATAGACGTAGAGCAAACAGTCGATAGAATATAAACATATTTCTTGATTATATTTTACATACCCATCATAAGATGAACGCGAATATACAATCTGGCGAAGAACTGATCGAAAAATATGAGAACGTTACGATCTTTGGTCCCGGGTTTCAGATATCAACCGATTTGACTGTCATTGATATTCGCCTGGATAGTTTGATGAAAATCGGTAATCATATTTTGTCTGACTTGAGAACGGGGTATCATCGAAATCAGTTCAAATACAATCAATTTATCCGAATCATCAAAACGACCTCTCAATCAATACGATCGCAGAATATAATGATAGATACAGAAGTCGAATTCATTTGCAAAATATTGGACGATATTAAGCAGCGACTTTATTCGGTCGAAATTACAAATATTGGAAAACAACCATACATTCAACTACAACAAATGACTGCGTTTCGCGATGAGTTGGAAAAAAACATAAATCTTATTCGAAACAAATATGGAATGCGACCGCTTGTTGAAAATTGATTGCAGAATATATATAAACGGCATCTGTTTAATAATAATACCCTTAAATCATCAAACTAATAAAATATATTAAAATGGGAATAAAACAATTGAATCATTTCTTATTTGAAAACTGCACACCAAATGCCATTTACAAAACCGGATTAAGGCAGTTTGCGAATAAAACCGTGGTCATTGATACCAGCATTTACTTGTATAAATTTGCAGAGAAAAACGCAGTGGCAGAGAACATGTATCTGATGATCTCGGTTTTTAGGCAGTACAATATTGTGCCAGTTTTCGTATTTGACGGCAAACCGCCGGCAGAGAAGAAGGCGCTTCTCATCAAACGCAAAATCGAGAAGGATGCAGCAGAGGCAAAATACAATGAATTGAAAACCGCAATTGAATCGGGCGATTCTCTGTCATTAAACACATTTGCCGAGATGGATAAGTTGAAGAAACAATTTGTTCGTGTAACCGAAACGGACATATTAAAATCCAAGGAAATTATGCGTGCTCTCGGGGTTCCTTATATAGAGTCGAGAGGCGAATCGGATCATTTGTGTGCTTTCTTAGTAAAGCACGGATTCGCATGGGCATGCGTTAGCGACGATATGGATATGTTCTTGTATGGATGCCCGCGGGTCATTCGCCATTTGAGTTTGCTGAACCACGAGGGGATTTATTACGATACAGCACAGATATTATTTGATTTGGACATGACACAGGAGGTGTTCAATGATATTGCGATCTTATCCGGTACAGACTATAATTTGAATGACAACAAGTCGTTAAGTGATACGGTTCGACTGTATATGAATTATAGAGAATGGACGAATCAGAATATTTTGCGGCGGACGTCTACTCAAAAAAAGACTTTCTATGAATGGTTGTTAGAGAACACAGAACATGTTAATAATGTGGGGGAATTGGAGAGGATTCGCAAATTATTTGATCTGAATTTGTATCTAGAGACAAATCGAGACGAGTTCAAGAACGTTGTGGATTCGATGCCGTTTCATTTGCGAGATGTGAATTTACCAATGTTGAAAGACGTTCTAAGGGAAGACGGGTTTATCTTTGTTTGAATTGCACTAGTAGAGATATCGAATTCCTAGTACCAATTTATAAAATAAATGTATTATTTGCAATACATTTATTCTTTAGTTTTATATCAACGACGCCAAGTAAGATCCTTTATAATCTTCCATTCCACAATGATTCAGATTGATGGTCACGTCTACCCAAACATCGCCTCCCATTTTTGACCATCTAGAACAAAACAACCAGTCCTCTGAACAATAGTGTCCGTCTTCTACGCCGCAATCAAATAGCGCAAACGCATAATCGTTTTCATCGCCTTGTAAAAATCCGACATCATCGACGTATTTTGTGGAAGGAAATGCGCGACTCATCTTCTCAATTGTGTCCCGGCGAACCATCATGAATCCAGTTGCCAAATGTCTGACTTTCGTTATATTATTGACAATCTCTATAGTGTTCCCGAGATAGTTCAAATTGTATCGCATCAATCGGTGCTGGATAATATCTTTGTCGGACATGGATGTGCTCAATTGTGACTCGTTCTTTTTATCTATCCATTCTTTCACTACATCTTTTGTAGGATCTATTAGTCTGTTCCATTCGTAGTTTTTAATGGGATAAACGCCGCCGACTATATTTTTATCTGCCAATACTAGTTTGATAATATCTACTGGGTTCCAGGCAATATCCGCGTCGATGAACAACATGTGAGTGGTTTCTTTATCGTGCATTGCTTTCGCAATCAGATTGTTGCGTGCGCGGGAGACCAAACTATCATTTTTGCAGAATTCTACACGCAGTTTCATTCCGAGTTTAGAAAAGAGCGTCATCGTATTCAAAAGAGAGGATACGTAATTCACAAAACATTGACTTCCGTAGCAGGGTGTTAATATGACAATGGAAACTGGATTTTTACTTAGATAGTTATTTATTCGCGAAATAATATCAGTTTTTTCCGTCGATTCGCTTAATTCTACGTTTATATCACTCGACATTGTGGGGTTCGTTCATGTTATCAAATAGCGCGTTATGGTTTATATGGTTTCGCATTCATAAATATAAAGATAATCTTGTGATTTGATTTATTAACAATGACCGAAGAAATATATGACTTTTATGACGAAATGAGAGGACGGATCGAAAAAAAGATTAAAACTTATCAAACCGCACTGAAAGAAGTGCAATTGGTGGAGGAACTTCATCGGTTTGGTGATTTAGGTGAATTTGAGAGGTCTTTTGTAGAAAACGAATTTTCAGAATGGTTGAATTATAGTGCAAGTGCAGAAGCAAATCAATATGTCGAAGAACGATTGGCGAGATTACCGTTTGAACAAGCATATTGCTACAAGAACCCGGAATTTCACACCAAATCGAGAAAGGATATTTTGCATAATATATTTAATGAAGACGAGTTTGAATGGCGCGATAATCCAGCGTTGGTGAGGGATATGACAATTCAAGGTAAACTTCGTATTATTAAGAGGTTTGAGTATATGTGCTATTACGTAATTAATACACGCGAAGAATTGGTGTTTGACCTTCGCGATTTAGTTAACGTCTACTAGTAGAGGTGTCCTTTATGCGAAGCAAAAAGTAAGGACAGCATTGCGCAGTGCTGCTATCACTTCGTATGCGCGTTTATTGAAACTAGTACAGGGTTTTAACCTGTACTAGTAGAGATTAAAAATTGAATACCTTTTTTGTAATGAATACAGACATAATATAAAATTTCGTTTATATTATATCAAAATCAATACCATGTCAGACGAAACCATTCGCAAGATTCTGGAAAATATGGCACGTAAGGTCGTATTATCGGATCTGCAGAAACACCGGATGTTCGGCGAGAAGTACACGCGCAAACAAAAAGAGGAGTATGTCAAAAAGAATCAGTTCATGATCAAGTTATGTGTCGACGATATGATAAAAAAATACACGAATCGAGGCGAATTGCACTTATTGTATGACGCCGACGAGGACGAAGAATGCGAGAAGCGGATCCGCAAATATCTTTGTGGTGGCGACAATTGCGCAAACGACTTTTAGGTTATACAAATTATTTGCTAGTTACAAATAATTTATTGGGGATTTGCGTTAAGGGGGAATCGAACCCCCAGATTAACCTTGGAAGGGTTAAATGTTACCATTACATCATTAACGCACGTTTTATATAAAAAACAATTGAGGTTAGTAAATTAATTCATATTGCAAGTAACTAATATTTTTTGTTAGGCACTTACCTTCTATTTGTACCTTTTTTATTTGTACCTTTCTATTTGTACCTTTTTTATTCGAAGTGATCTTGGTTGATGTAAGTTTAAACTCATTAAAAAGGAGATTTTGGATTATTATAAAGATCCTGCAAATTAAGCAGTGGCAGGGGCGGCATCCTCAATGCGGATGAAGTGGGGTTTCATGTACTTCTGGAGGTTGAAGTAAGTGAGTTGCTCACCGGAAGGCAACTTGAGGAGGGAAGACAACTTGGCATCAGGGTTGATGTTGCGACCCTTTCCCTTCTCAGTCTCCTTCAGGTTGTGAAGAGCAACGTACTGGCGGATCTCGTCATTAGCATCCTGGCGACCCATGACAGTTCCTGCTGCCTTTCCGAGGAAAGACGCCAACTCGTCACTGATCTTGACAGGGCGCATGAAACCGGAGTTGCGGGGTTTCGCCTCCTCACCCTCAGCAACAACGCGCTTCTTCTTTGCCGACTTCTTTGCCAACTTGTCAGCGACCTTCTTGTCCTGGGCAATCTGCTTGCGGAGTGCCTTGGAGTCGTTCTTCAATGAGGCAAGGATGGATGACACTTGCTGGATCTTGGCATCAACTGCCGTGAGGATGGCATCGGAAGAGAGAGACTTGGACTCATCGACCTTGGACTCTGTAGCAGGGGCGGTGGCGACCGCAAGCGAAGGGGCAGGGGCGGGGGCAGGAGTGGCAACTTGGGTAAGCGAAGCGGAGGCGGGGGCAACCTCAGTCTTGCTGGTCTTCTTGGATGACTTCTTAGAAGACTCGGCAGGAGTAGAAACAGGGGCGGCGGCGACAACGGGGGTAGAGGCAGTTTGCTTAGCGCTAGTAGTTCGGACCATCTTATCTAGTGGGCAGGTTTATACATTATACTAAGTGTCGGTTTTAAGTAGTTTTACGCACTTAATTATTTATTCCTAAAGATCTCCACTCGATGTTTCCTAATAGAACCGACCTCCTCCCTAAATTGAATATTTGAAGTATTTTACGCAAAAATGAATTTCCCTAAAACAGTTGATCAGTTGCAAATAATGTTATCAGAAGATGCGTTCGGGTATATAATTCGTGTTTTCTTGTAAATGCTAAATAACCTGGTTAGAACATCAATTGGAATATCCTCTCGATTATACGGATTTACTATCCGGCGATTAAACTTAAACATGAACATAAATGTAAATAGATTGAACCCGTAGACAAAACCATGTTGATTGCGATAACTGAAAAAGTTCTCTCTTGGGATATCATTGAGAGGATTCATGGTATAGAATTCAGTATCATTGACACAAATTGATCGATCTTGGGAGGCAGGTCCTCTCGACTTTTCCGATTCGCGAACAAGAAACCCCCTAAATACTCGTTGAATGTCGATGATGTGTTTTATTTGCGTATAATGTCGATGAATGCGTTGAATAACAATATCTTTGTTTCCGTGTATAGGGAGTTTATTCGATTTCAGAGTTTGTTTCAGTATTTTTAGATTTGTCCTCTCAACTATGGTAGGATCGACTGTCCATTCCGAGTAAATAATTGGTTCAACTGTTTGATTCTGTGGAAAATGACTTAATGCAAATTTGGAGAAATTCTTGTAGTATGTATCATTTGAAACCATTCTATTTATCGATTAATCAATTTAATTATTTATGCGAATTTGTGCTAAATAATAATTGATATAAACGAAAATGCACACATAAAATACATACATGTCGACCAATTTACCAGACGACAATCCATCTATTAACCAAAAGAACTATTTGCTAGATCCTCTATCCGTAATAGTAAAATTGGCAATTCTGGCGAGCAAACCGGTTGGCACGAAAGTTTGTATACAGAATAATGTCATGACGTTTCAGGAACCGGGAATATTTCAAGGATTCTGCAGAGCAGTATACAATCTGAACAAAACCGATTTGCACTATATGTATAATCCGATCCAATTGGCATGTTCATATTTCCTCTCAGAACCGGTCGTAAATCATTTCCCACCAACAAATTCCAATAATACTCTGAAATCGCCACCGAAGGGGGCGGAAGTTGGTCTTTTAGATTCTACACCAAAAACACGAAATTTAGTCAAATTACGTCCAAGAATGCGGAATTTATTTGCGTATGCTCAGAAAGGATTAGAGAGGTTGATGGATACGTATCGAGCAAATTCAACAATACGGCATAGTCTTAATTATTATCATGCAATTATTGCAAATTATGTGGATGCTAAATATAATGCGACTCTTTTTAGAAAAGACGGGATGTCGGTTTTGTATGGTGACGAATTGGTCACTTCTCTAAATGGACAGTGGACAGACAAATGGATAAAGGCAGTTCTGGATATGAATGGGTTTTTAAGCGACGAGTCGATTTCGTCGGAAAATATTCGGGTATTGGAGAGTCTGATGATGACAATTGACGAACAGACTAAAACACTGTTTTTTGTTGGTAGATGTTCGACAGTGTCAATCCCCGAACCAAAATCTAGTTCTGAGGACGATGCGTTCGCATAAAAAATTGAACAACTTTTATTTGATTCTGAAATGAAATCAGAACCAAACTCCTGTATTATATTTATAACAAACAATGTCAACCAATTCAATCCAACTTCCAGCATTTCTTGAAGGTGCTGTCCGAATGGAAAGCGTATTTACTATTGCAGCAGATCCAGAAAAAATGGTTCCTCTTGTCACAGGTGAGTATCTTCATTTGGGGTACGAACCTCTCGATGAGTCGCAAGCATTTCATAATGCGCGCGCCGAATTTCATAATCCGTCGCCTTTCGGAAATATAAATGCATGGACTCTCCGGACCAACACCATTCGTATTCCACGTGAAACCACCACTGGTGAAAGAGTAGTGCAACTCTGTCACAAATTCATTTACTTGAATCCGGGGGTGGATATCATTATGCCAAAACGCGATCATCTAAATCAACCTTCCAGAAAAAGCATATTCAGATGCCAAGTGAATTACAAAACAAACGGCGGGAAACACGCGAAGATACAATTAGAGGTAAGTGCAAGCGCAACTCGAGCAACCAAATACGAAGTGCGATTTTCAGGAGAGATTCCGCAGGAATCACCTCTTCCAGAGTCCGTAAATTCTCGAGTACCGGAATGCACAGCGCAAGCATCTGGTGGGAAATTTTTAGGATCAACGACCGAGCGCTTCGCATCTGTTGCGAATGAAAATAAAGATGTCGAAGAGTATTTGGTTACTACCCAGCGAACATATGGAAGTAACGAAGTCCACTGTCAATTCTTCAACCATTTGAGATTATACTTGGAGTCCGATGGGAAATCAGACCCGATTATGGGAATGTCATTATTGACTTCTGCAGTATTCTCTACCGCGCCCCCCGTTCCGATTGAACCCGGAATGGGATGGAACGAGATCGTTGAGTATTTACAGACAGCAAAACCGAGTGCAGAGGAAAAACACACAATTGTGAATAAGGTGAGAGGCGTCAAAGACGCGGAGTGCAAGCGCAGATTGAGACGTCTTAAGGATATTCGCCGGTTGCGTCGAGAGGAAGGATGTTCAGACGACGATCATGTAGAGTACTACCAGGATGAATCCGACAGCGAATCTTCGCAGGATGGAAACGCAGGATACTTTCGTAGTCGCAAAAGTCCTTATGTGAAGTATGAACATTTAATGAGAGGAGAACGCACAGATTTGGACCCAGCATCTCCTCCGGAAAAATACGATCTGGAAACCGCAGAAGGTATTATGCGTTATATAGATCACCACAGTCCTTATTACAATCATCTGGGTAAAGTTCTATTTGAACCTCTCACCAAAGTGTTTGAAGAGCGCGATCGTCTTCGGAAAATGGTCGAGAATACTAAATAAAAAACTGGCAACAAAGGTAAGTGGCGAGTATATACTAACTATATTTTTGCTGGAAAATTGAAACACTTTTTCATTCTTTTTGTCGTGGTTTATTACTTAACAAACTTCTTTCTTTCTTCAAACCTCTTATAATGTCAACCTATCTTTCTATTCCTTTGCTTTCGCAAAGTGTTTGCCAACACGAACCATCTGAAGAATGGATTCAAAACAATCAAGTTGATGTGGATGCATTCTTCAATCAATACGGTCCCTTCGACAGCGAAGGGACCGTAGATCCTTTGAATAAGATTTTAGGTAAGTCGATACAACCTAGCAAAGAATGGTATGAAGTCGAAGACTCACCTGAAACGGAAGACGGAGTGTTGTCACTGAAAATGCCAATTGAAATTACGCAACCGGAAACACCTACTCTTAAATCAGAAAAAAGACGACACAATGAATCTTCCAAACGTATCAATCCAATTCCACACATTGGAGTTTCAGTTCATATGGGTTATATTCCACTTAAGGTCGATGACGCATTTGCAAATCCGGTAAGTATTGATGCACTTTCTGATTCGAATTTTACGATTCCAAGAGGAAAGATATCGGTCGACAAAATTATTAACCGAATCAGGGCAGTTGTATTCTCTAACGACGAGATCAATGAAATCGTACCAAAAACCAAATATTACTCTCCAGACAAATTTTGCGGATTGTACAGTTCCACACTCATATACACCACTTTCGATGATTACTGTAACCATCGATTTGCACAAATGCATATTCTATTGGTAGCGTCAGAAAAAGATACATTCGCGGTTACGGTGTTTCATCATCACGGCGACTCCCGACTTTCAATGTCGTTTTTCCTAACCGTTCGTGCTTATATGGAGAGCAATGGAAAAACAGATAGCAATGTACCTCCAACCAATTTCCATGATGGATTTGAAGATCAACATTGCGATTCGATGGTACCGCGCCGTAGTTGGTAATTTTCGAAGAGGTAAGTGACTACGAAGAATAAAACACAAAAATATATTTGAAACCTACTTAAAGACACAACACTATATACTGTATCACCCCGACAAGCATCTTCTCTCTTACCACAAACTCTATTACTAAAACTTTTTTAACGCCAAATTTTTTGCAAAGAACCTTATCGCCAAAATGTCTAAGAACCCTTCCGTACTTACTATTTCTGACTGGGACCCCAGTAATTCTCGCTTTATGCAACCGAAGATCAATGATCGCGGTGGAAAGTCGGTCAATATCATCAGCAACCAAACGAATCGTGGACTCCATATTTCACTGCCCTTTTTGAATACTTGGGGAATAAGCGATTATGTTGATGAGAAGACTGGCGAGTCTGATGGCAAGTATAGTCTTTCACTCTCATTCCCAAATGAGGACTATGCCAGTGACGCCACTCGTCAAACACTTGAGAAGTTGAAGGCGTTTGAGAATTTCATCTTGGATTCTGCGGTCAAGAACTCCGAAGTGTGGTGGGGCGAACCAGTGTCTCGCGAAGTAGCAAAGCACACATTTTTCCCGTTCATCAAATATAGTCGCAATAAAGATACCAAGAAGATCGATCTTACAAAACCTCCGTCCATTCGTGCCAAAGTTCCATTCTATGATGGACGCTGGAATACTGAGATCTACAATACAAAGACGCAGATGATTTATCCTACGGATGATAACACCACCCCAATGGATCATATTCCTTCAAGAAGTCAAGTTGCATGTGTTTTGCAATGCGGTGGAATCTGGATTGGTGGAAAGGGATGGGGTCTTACATGGAAGTTGTTCCAGTCTGTTGTGAAGAATAACCACCCTCAAGTTTCCTTGCGAGGAGTTTGTAGTGTTGTTATTCCTAAAGAGGATGTGGAGAGTGGCGAGTCAGAAGTTCCTTCCACTCCTAGACCATCAGCAACTCCTTCTGCACCAACTCAACAGATCACTACTTCTGTTCATAAGGCAACTCCTCCAGTTGTTTCTGCTGAGGTGGAGGATAGCGATACTGAAGAGGAACCTGCTGCTCCTGTGCCTGTAGTTGCTGCTCCTGCCCCTGTTCCTGCGCCTGAACCAGTGGCAGTGGAAGAACCTGCTGCTCCTGTGAAGAAAGTTGTCAAGAAGGTTGTCAAGAAGGCAGCATAGACCCAAGTAAGTTTTATAAATTACAGTGATTCACTAATTTCCAGATGATAAATTTATGTATTATAAAGTAATACATCAATTCAATGCCGATCTGTTCATTTTCGATTAGTAGTTTCTCGGGGTTTATTCTTTTCATCTTCTATTTCGAAGTAGTTGTGTCTTTGTTTTGTAGAACACATAAAAGCATATACCGATGTGCCGATTATTGCATATATAACAATCGCTTTTGCAACCCAAGAATCACAAAAACGGTTTGCGAGAAACACTAATAATGTCATAAACAATATATCCACCAAAAATCCAATAGTTAATCCAAAAATACATACATGAAATACAATGCTTACAATCGCAAGAACAAGAACAATTTTTGCCAAAACACACAAATCCATATTTATATATTTTCAATAGAAACAAGCACACTATCAAAAATTTCTATTCAGTTTTTCGTATGAATCCGGATTATTTATTTTGCAGATCTTGTGTGTGTCTCCAATATAGCATCCGTTACCTTTTGTGCATATTTCCAAGCATTCGTCGATCTTCTTTACCCATTTGATACAATTTTCATTTAGTATCTTGTTATCATCGGTCTTTATGTAGGTTACCTTTTTTATGTACTTTATTGGAGAATTGTCCATAATTTTATTATACTATATCTTGTAAAATAGTAACAACGAAAATGATCGACTGTCGTTGAGAGGCGTCCAGCACATTATCGGAATCGTTGTACGGGACGCCACATCCAGTGTATTTTATTTGCTGCGGTTTGTCTGTCAACCACAATTGATTCCCTCGGATAGTAAATGATTTGCTGCCTATTTCCACTAAAACATCTTTCCTCCAAATATCCGACAACCTGTATGACAGTCTAACTGTCAACACATTCCATTCATCCAACTCCATATTCTCCGGTAGAATCGGGAAATTCTTTACAACCAAATTCCTACCGGAAACGTCGAACACCATTTCGTGTTGCCAGAGAGGAACCAGATACGATTTGTCTTCATATTTCAAAATGTAAATATTCTCATCGGACATCAAGTCCTCCAGCGTCGGGTTCAACACAATACACTCATTCAAGTCCACTGCAAAGTCCAAGATCTCATCTATCCTCTCAAATATATCCGACGAAAAATGCAGCACACTCCTATACTTCGAAAGAATATCGCGTATCACTTTCAGCGTGTCGCGATTGATTGTTCGCAAGTAATCCATTATTGCGTCGCTATTATGCTCGACGATCAAGCATATTTTTTTGCAAATTATTTCGATTATTTTCATCAGAATCATCCCTCTCGATTCCTCTCGCAAAACAGAGGACAAGAACGATTTTAATATGTCGTGGTAGGATTCTCCGCGGTATTCGTCTTTTATTTCGTTGACTTGAAGATATCGGTACGCTTCTTGAACTTCGATGAATCGTTTTGCAGCGTCAGGTGATTTGTTCTTATCTGGATGATACTGCAATATTTTCGATCGGTATGCTTTCTTGAGATCGTCGTCTGAATATGCCTGCGTAAACTCCGGCATATTTGCGAAAAAATGCGCAGTGCTACGCTGCTCACTCTGAGATTCTCTGTAATAATCCGCATTTTCTGTCAATCCGAGTGTTTCAAACGCGATTTGCCGGTTCATTCGGATATCTATAGATCTTTGTTATCAGATAAATGAATATACTCTCTAAATGGTATATCGGTCGATAGTTGTTATTGTAGTATTTCAAGAAGGAGTCGATCTTGTCCATTATTTCTGAGAGGGTGTTTCCGTCGCTGTCTGTTAGTACATTTGTCTCTACAAAATAATACAGAATATACCATAGACACTCCGTAACATCGAGTCCGTATAACAATATATCATATAGATTGTCCCGTAAAGATATGATATCCAGCGTTTCATGTTGAGTTAATTTCGCAATAATATTATCGCAAACAATGTTGAACACGTCTTTTGGGGGATTCGCCACTTTTGATATGGAGTGCATCTCTTTCATATTCAACAAGTATTCTGGAACGATTTTGTGTGATGATTCGAATGGTAGATGAGAGGATATTGTCGGTGGGTGGATTTGTTGCAAAAATGTTCTGTGTGATTTATTCGAACTGTTTGGTGCATGGATTTGACACTTGGCATATAATTCCGCATTTGGACGTTTCACTGGTATTAATTTGCAGCACTGTAGAATGCGATTCGGGATAAAACTCACGTGTTCGGTCAATATCGCGAAAACAAGGTGAATGCTTAGTGTTCGACAATGTTGCATATAACTGTAGAAAACATCCAGCAGTTCGCTGTGGATCGACTGAAAATTCTTGCAAAGTATGATACCACATTTCGACTGTTTCGCGGAGACGATATCTACTATCTGAAAAAAACATTCGTTCCATAGTTTCTTGGATTCGCACCCGAGAAGCGCAAAGTCGATCTCGTAGTGAATATCGCTGATGTGATATTCGTAATTTTGCTTCTCCGTCGACGCTGTCATCTTCTCCGTCTTCAATCCATTGGCAGCATATTTCTCTATAAATCGGAGAAACTGTGTATACTTGCCAGCACCAGATGGTCCGTAAAATATAATATTTCCTAGTTGACTTAAAGACTTCGGTATTTTATCTAGAACTTTGTTCATCTCTGGGTGTATATTTACGCGCCGACTTGCGGCAATATATTCCATACATGTGGTTTCATAGTATTTCATTATTTAACAATTGTCTGATATAGTGTTAAATAATGTGACAGATACATTTATGTCGATTATGTCTGCAATAATGTTTTAGTTAACAACTAATTGCGGCGACAATTTTACAAAATAATTTGTTAAGAATACTAAATAAGATGTCATTCCAAGTAGAGCAGGTGGCACTAAATAACGCATTATATTTGTAACTAAAGACGTCAGGTTCGATGCGGATAGTGTGTAGAACGTGTAATACATAATCAAAAAGAATATGAATGCGATGTACAATTGTCGGATATGGGTGTCTCTGAATAAACATGCATCATCTGCTGGGATATTCTGGAAGTCTCTTATGGTGAACCCGGCGAAAACAAGTCCTGTTAGTCCAAACGCATATTTCATGAGAAGATAAAGGACATCCCATCTTAATATTGGTGCTAACAATACTGTGGGGAGTGATTTCTTAAAATATAGTCCATACAGACCGATATAACCAACTAATATTAATGTGCAGATTCCAATAACACTATATAATGCAGTTTTATCTAAATTGATCATATTTCCAAATCCGAAAATGATACCTAACCATACCAATATACCAACCAAAACAAATGCGAGATATTTGAAATAACTGGTGTTCGATTCACCGGTCTTCAAAACATCATTGATTCCTACTAGATTGGATATTCCAAATGTTAGTAACGATAGCAAACTTATTGCTGGGTTTTGCCCGAATACGAACGAACGATCTCCTGGTGTAAACCCGACAAGCATACTAGGCGAAACTCCGAAAATATTGAAGTTCGCTTCAATAAATGGACGTGAAACGACAACGATTACATACGCAAAAAGAATCCAATATGTCTTGATGAATGAATCTTTGAATTGTTGTATGGCAGAATCGTTTGCAGGATCGCAGATTACTTGATCGGGCGTTTTGTTTACTTCAAGAGGTGGCATTTGTAATCTGCCGTATAATGCACTTCCAACTCCAATAGTAACTATTGGAAATAGTAATCTTAACCAATCTCCAAAACTACCTCTAAACATACTTTCTATTTCACCTCCGTTCAATATTGAATTGAATGTAGAATATGTTAATTTTCGAACATCCTCTGCACTATTGTAGACATACAGTGCCGAAACGCCAATGAATGTAGTGACCGTAATAAAGAGTATTTCCATATTGTCCATATTGAGACGATCAGTTGGTGACCATTGGATTTCAGACTTGTTTGCAGCGAATTTACTCTGCAGCGTAAAAATTGTCATTGCCATCATAATGGACGATACTAGCGAAAATACGACAGATACGAACAATACCCAAAATTTTATATTACGTTCGATATCTATTTCACTGTAAGAAATAGTTCCATCTGTTAATTCTTTACCCAATAAGATGCAGAATATAATATTTACGAATAAGAACAGTGAGACGCCGAATATCTCGATCTTTTTTATTCCTATTAGGATAAATGAAATGATGAAAATAAACATGAATAAAAAATATTTCATAAATAGTCTTGCATCTGATACTGCCATCTCAAAGGCGTTATTTATATACTAAGGCGATAAGTGTTTTCTATTGCCGTAATTAACTCCAGGTTCGACATCGATTCCCACTTATCTTTAAATGGTTTGATTGGGTGGAAGTCCGGTTTTGTCATTTTTGTAGTTTTATGAAAGATATAGGGACCGTATTTTCCTTTGCGAATTGAGAGGTCGGGTCTCAGTTGGCGGAGCAATGTTTTATTGCTTGTGCCTCCCCCGGAGGGGGAGTCATGAGACAATCCCACATTGGATTTTGTTGTTGTTTTGCTTGTTACTTGTCCATAACCTTGTTTACCAGTAGAAATATCATCATCTCCACTTCCATCCATATCCTCCAAAACAGATTGCGGCAAAAACATTGCTGCTGCTTCCTCTCGATCCATGACGCCGGTGTTTGATTTCTGGTTGATCAGACCAATCACATCCTCTAACACTATTTCATTTGCAACCTTGTTGAGAGGTTTCAAACTGATTGTCTGCTTGTCTCGATACTCCGCATATAGTCCGAATTTACCCTTTTTCAAATAAACTGGTGTGCCTTTGTATTCGCCTAAACATCCATTATCCTCTCGCCAAATCAATTCTGCCATTGTGTATTCACCGCGTTTTGCCTTTTCTAGATCCAGTTCTACTTCTGGTCTGATCTTCGTGTATTCACCCTTTCCAGAAAGAGATTTGATGGACGCACCGTAGGTATTGAAGACTAGGACATGATCTGCTGTATCAGATAATGCAAATGTTTGTTTCGTTTGTTTTGCTAGAGGTTTCGACCTCTCCGTTATATCGTCGAAACATTTCCTGCAAATAGTGTGCCAGGTCGCCAATGCATCGTCCGATGGTCGAGAGGATATGATGTCCAATTCGGATTCCATCGATTTGGTGTAATCGTAGGAGAAACAGTCATCAAAATGTTGCAACAAAAATTCGAGGACTAGGATGCCGGTTGGTTGAATGACCAGTTTGTCCTTTTCATCGCCGAACGATTTCTCTTGTTCGGTCTTTTCTATAACGAATTGTTGAGAGGAAGAGGAAGGACGCAACTTGTATTCTGTGCATTTTTTTAAAATACCTTTGACATCTGTTTTTTTGACATATCCTCTCTCCTGTATGGTTTCGACGATGGAGGAGAAAGTCGATGGTCTACCGATCCCTAAATCCTCGAGTTTCTGGATGAGGGACGCTTCCGTATAATGAGGTGGCATACGCGAATCGATGGCAACTTTGGATTCGATCAGGGACCATGTGAGAGGCGTGGGAGATTTAGCAATTTGCTCAAAATATAAGGATAGAGAGGATTCAGTTGCTTGGGTGTCTGTCAATGTCCCCGCATCTTTGATTTCGACTCGACGCCATCCTAAGAATACCGGTGTCTCCATCGTGTATTTGTATTGGGCGTCTTTTAGAGAAGAGGAAACACTGTATTCCGTCATATTATATTTTGCAATTGCCATGCAACTCTCGACTGTGTTTCTCCAAATAAGTCCATATAGTCGCGATAATGCGGGATCATTACTTGTCATCGAGGTGAGCGAGAGGTTGGTCACGCGAATACCCTCGTGAGGCATTGTCGTATCAACCAATTTAATGGAATCTAAATCGCCGATATACGCTTCTCCGTATTCCGTCTTTATATACTCGGAACTCTTCTTTAGGAATACATCGGAGTATTTCTGGCACTCGGTTCTCATATAAGTGATCAGACCGGATTGATAGAGTGTTTGACAATGGTTCATTGTCTGTTTTGGTGAGAGGCGACAAATATTGCTGGAAATCTGTAACAGACGCGAAGTATTGAATGGTTTAGGAGGAGCGCGTGTCGATGGTCTGGTTTTCCCTATGGTGAGTCGGTGTTCATGTGTTTTTGAATTTTCGAGGAATTCCAACAACAATTTTTGAGAGGTGATGTCCGTGTCTAGATCGAATTTTATGCAGCGATTGGTGAAGATACCCGATACTTTGTATATTTGTGATACACCAGTGGCACGTAATTCGGTATATTTCTGGTGGTGGTCGTGGACGAGGCGGAGGGCAGGAGTCTGGCATCGACCTGCGGATAAGGCATTTTTCCGGTTGCTTCCCAGGTTGCGCCAGAGGAGAGGTGAGATTTTGAACCCGACAACCATATCTAGAACTTGTCGCGCCTGTTGCGCGGCAACCAGAGATAGATTGATCCGGGTGGGTGCATTAACTGCCTCCAATAATGCAGGTTGTGTTATTTCGTGGAAAACGATGCGTTTAGTTTTAAGAGGATCTAGACCACATACTTGGCAAATATGCCAGGCAATTGACTCTCCTTCGCGATCATCATCTGTCGCCAACAAAATGTTGAGAGGAGAATATTTAGCGACGGTTTTTTTCATGGTTTCGATGTGATCGCGTTTTTCTTTTATGATGGTGTATTCAATTTTGAATTTGTCTTTGGTATTGATACTGGAGAGACCGTCTATTTCGCGAATATGTCCTTTGGATGAAATGCATTGGTATTTGGGTCCGAGATAGGATTCGATCTTGGTACATTTAGAGGGAGACTCGACAATGAGGAGGAAGGCGTCATTGGGTCTAGTGGAAGATTGCTTTGCTGTTGAAGATTTCGGTGGCATTATTTACTTGGAATATTGAGAGGTTAGGATATTTTGCAGTATTGTGTTTAATTTGTGAATGTTATATATATTTATTATGAATTTGTTATCTGCTATCCGTAATAAATTTATGTCGCCAAAGATCGATAAAAATAAATTACAACGTATTATCGATATTAAATCTGAAAAAATTATTGGAGGAGTGGAATATTATGCAGAGGGTAAAGATGGTAAGTTTATAAAATTGGCATATAAAGATAGAGGTGGTAAAGAGGTTATAGACTATTATACGTGTTATTTTCGGGATGCAGATTCACCAGAAAAATACGAAAACATGGATTTAAATTGTGACGTTTCTATTACTGCTGGTCCGATTAAATATGATTATGTAAAAAAACAGGTGGATGTTTTAAACTTTGATAAATTATTAATACTTGATGAATATAAACGATCATCTGTGAATGTGCAAAATTATCAAAAGTACAAACCAACCGATTTTGTAGAGAATTATACTTTTTATAAACTAAACGAGTCTACTTCTGGAGGAAAACGAAAATCACGCAGAAAATCTAAGAAATCCAAGAGAAAGACTCGCCGCAGTTAGAGTCATTTATTCAAGTTCATATGACCTGACGGTATGGTCTAGTAAAGATCAAATCGTGTGTTATTTATAAGATATGTTAATACATTATATATTATAATAGATTAAATGCATCTCGCACTTAGAAGTTCTCATAGATTCCACACATACAAGAAACCAAAACCATCAGACAAACCAATATACAAACAATCAACAATAGACACTCCCAGGACAAAATCCAATCCACCAATAACATACAAACCATTAACAACACCAAAACCATTAAAGACATACAACTCTGAATTAGTGCGCAACTCAAATTATAAAGATACCAGAGGATATTACTACGAAGACGAAGAAGAGTCATACAAAAATATCCACACAGATACTTTCGAAAATGAACGCGAAAAAAATAGTATTATTAAATCGCTATCACCTTTTGAGAAAACACAAGATGCTATGTTTAAGCGTAAAGAATTTATTCCGGAAAAAGATATTCCTGAAGGAGTTGATCGTGAAAAACGTGTTGTTGAAGCATATGATAATATTGAAGACAAATGTGACAAAATAGTAAAATATGGAAATAAAAACGGGATTGAACTAGAAAAATATCTTGATGATATTGATGATGGTAAGTATAAATTACCTGATGTTGATAGCATTTTGAATGAACCCTATGTAAAGAACTCGATTGATTCTAACAGTAATATTGAGGACGTTAATAAATTAATTACAAACTTAATAGAAAAAGGCGGTAACCATCCTTTAATAGTGTTTTTAAATAAATATACATGCATGGTTATTACTTATAAACGAATGTTAAACGATATTATTCTAAATTACGATACAAATGAAGACGTTATTCTTGATAATATAGCACCAATACTCGTAGAATTGGTAAAAGTGCTTATAATCAATCGAAGACGTTATATAAAAATTATAACAATATTTTCAAATATTTTTAATTCTATCAGTGATAAAATAGATGATAACATTGTCACAAAAGCAGTGTCTGACAAAAACCTAAATGGATTTGTTTATAATTTAAGAGATGTAGAAAAACAACTCCCTGCTAATAATGTTAGTGATAGGGAATCATTAAGAGCACTTATAAAACGTGTATTCCCTTTTAATTATTTTTATTTTGTAGATTTAAAAAAGGATTTTTTAATTCCAGGTCCTCATCTACCATATTTAGAAGATGAAGATGAGAAAAGAGATATAGTTGATGAAATAACGGATTATATAAGTTATAGAATAAATAATAGAATTACAAAAAGTGGAGGTAAAAAACACTATAAACGAAAGTCAAATAGTCGAAAAGCAAAGACTAGATCAAAAAAACACACTATAAAATCAATTAGAAATAAAAAAAATTATAGCAAAAAACGTCGCCATTAATCTCTACTAGTACAGGTTAAAAACATGTACTAGTTTCAATAAACACTATATAGTTGAGGTGTCTTTACCGCGCTACGCTTTTAGGACACCTCAACTAGTAGATGTTAATCTCTACTAGTAAAGATTAAAATTCTTGAAACGGATTGAAAGTAAAAATGACCACAGATGCGCAGCGCATAGCAGCACTGCTTATTCGCGGGTTGGCATAATATAAATTATACAATTATTATTTCAGTTTGTTGAGTTTTTTCGGTTTTGGTGGAATTATACCTCTTGAATTGTTGAGAGGTTATAATATTTTGCAGCGTTGTGTTATTTTGATTTATATTGTGATAAATATGAATCAAAAATATGAGATATATTATTACTTTTTATTTCTGTATTTTCTTACGCTTTTTCTATTCTTCTTATTTCTACGCCGTGATTTTTTGCCACCCAAATTAAAACCACTACTAGATATTATTGGTAAATGATCCGATGCGTAAATACCTTTCCATATCAACTCGGATGCATTTCTTTCTTCAAGTCCCGTTTCCATTTTTTCAAATCCATCTTTCGATTCAGAACATCCATATAATGCATAATCACCGTTATACCCAAAATTTTCGGGTTTATGAAACTCAGCAGGATACTTTCTAAGTTTAAATAGATGCGCTATATCAAATTGACCATTTGCAACAGCAGTAGCATCTCTTTTCGCTTCTTCGGTTATACTATCCGCATTTGCACAACAAGTTTTTAAATTTTTGTATCTAAATTGACTTACGCTTGCGTTCTTAATATTTATTGGGTCTGGTCTTAATTTATAACGGTTAAAAGATACAGTAACTTTTTTATTAACTGTTGGAAGTGTTAGTTCGATTCCATCTTTAATAAATGATTCTAATATTATTCCTCTGGGGTCATTTAAATCCCCTCCCAAATAAATTTCAACTTTGGTATTTTCCTTAATTTTATTTTTAACATCTTCAGATAGTTCATTCAGTCCATTTTGTATAAAATCACCAATACTTTTGCGAACTTGACTAAACATATTAAATGCATTTGCGCGTTCATTGTCATCGTCCAATAATAGTTTTAGTGGTTTATCTCCACGAACGTTGTCTTTGACTGGGAAAAGGTTTGGTATGTTTGGTCCATGAATCGCCACCAGCACTTTTAAAATGTTATCTGTAGTAGAAATACCTCCAGTCATAATAATGGGTCTACCCGCATCAATAATCGGGGTTTTACTTGTGTCGTCTCTTCCGGTTGCATATCTAATTACTTTATTTTTTGCATTTGGATCTACATAACAAACAATGGGTCCTAAATCTGCACTAAAGTAAGAAACTTGTTTATTATTAAGAGTTGATGCGGAAACTGCGTCTTCAAGCAATTCCTTTCTTGATGGGTGTTTACTTGGGTCCCATTTCATTTGAACATCGAATAAATCTTTATGGAATGCGATTGATATACCTTCTGCATTTTTTGCAGACTTATTTACAACATTATCATACACAATAAAATAATTTGAACCAGTCTTTTCTCCTTGATCCAAATCATCAAAGTTTAATTCGGATTTTCTTTTTAGAATTCCGTAATCTTGATTACTAATAGGAGGGGTGAAAGACGACAAGTCAAATTTATTACCCATAAACGCGTCATAATAAGCATGATTATCAGACCCAACATGTATTGATTGTTCAATTAATGCAATAAATTCAGGTTGTTTATTTTCTACAAACGTCTTTAGAAATGTTGTGCTTGCTTTTGCCATATTTCTTCTCAAAACGTCTAAATTATCTCCAATATCTTTATCAGACTTTAAATTAGCAATATCTGATTTAAGTTTTTCATCTGATTCTGATTCATAGTTTAAATTTATTTTTTCATTTGGATGGTTTGCGTTATAAACTTCAATTGCTTTTTTTAAAATGCTACTACTTTCACTCATAAAATTATTAAACTGTGATGAGTGACAGTCTGTTACATAACTTGTGTTGTAAGAGATTAATGTTGGCATAATATAAATTATACAATTATTATTTCAGTTTGTTTATAGTGGTAAATCAACTATTACTCTATCAAAAATAAATAATTTCATAAAAACATAAATACAATTTGCTATTAATATGCAGCAAATTATATACAAATCAATCTGAATGCAAAATGACCTCTCACTACTGCCTCCAAATCCAAGATCGCGAATATACCAAATGGTCCTTCATCGACACCAACACTAATACTCAAAAACCTCTCACCGAATCTGAATCCCTAATCAACCCCGCACAACTCAAACTCTTCTCCGATGATCTGGTCGATCTCTCCACTCCTATTCCAGTAGTCCTAGATTCTCCAACTAGATCCAACCTGATACCCGGCGTTCTCATTCTCGCGGAAAACCAGACCTACGGACGCACCGCAAACGCAAAACGCCTCTTCTATAAATGCATTCCCAATAATCCCCACCTACCCAATTTCCTCGTTCCCTATAGTCCAGAGATCAACTTTTCGAAAACCCAGAAAAATCGCTACGTCGTTTTCCGATTCGACAGTTGGCACACGAAATATCCACATGGCATCCTCACAGAAAACCTAGGAACCGTCGACGATTTAAACGCATTCTACGAATACCAATTATATTGCAGTGAAATCCATTCCAAAATCACAGAATTTACAAATGCAGCAAAAAAATCTTTAAAATTATTGACCGAATATAAGTCATTAAATTCTCGATTTTTCCAAGATTTTTCGCCTACTCATAGAAAACCCCGAATCTTCTCGATTGACCCAGAAGGCGCTAAAGATTTCGATGATGCTTTCTCGATTATGATGGATTCGCCCTTTGTCGCAACTGTCCGGATCTATATTGCCAATGTGTATGCCTGGATGGAAACGCTAAATCTTTGGACCGCGTTCGGCGATAGAATTAGTACGATTTATTTGCCGGATTCAAAGCGACCTATGTTGCCACCTATTCTCGCAGACTGTATTTGTAGTTTGACAGCAGATGATACTGTTAAACCTGCATTTTGTATGGAACTGAGAGTCGACCTAAATAATCCTCTCATCATTCCTGGGTCTATAAGGTTCTTCAATATTCCCGTCAAAGTCGATAAGAACTATGTCTATGAAAGCATTCCTCTCGCGGCAGATCCGGATTATCAATTGTTACACCGGTGCACCAGGATACTCGATCCAAGCGTCCAGGACAGTCATGACGTTGTTGCTTACTGGATGATTTGGATGAACACTATTTGTGGGAATCGCCTAAATCAGAGACAGACAGGAATATTTAGAGAGGTTTCGCTAAATAGAGAAGAGGACCCCGATCCACCTCTCAATGAACTTCCTCTAAATTCATCCATTCTTCTCAATAATTGGAAGAACGCTTCCGGCAAATACGTCTTGTATCAACCAAATACAACTGCAATCCATTCGGCATTAAAAAAAGAGTCATACGTTCATATCACGAGTCCGATCCGACGATTGGTTGATCTCCTAAATCTGATTGCGTTCCAAAAATCGATGGTTCTCGTTGAGAGGATAAGCGAAGAGGCAGAAAACTTCCTAAATACTTGGCAATCCAGAATGACCGAAATAAACCAGAAAATGCGAGCAACCAGAAAAGTTCAGATTGATTGTGATTTGTTAAACCGGTGCACTGCGCATCCAGAATGGATGCAGCATCCTCACCGAGGCGTTATATTTGATCGGTTTGAAAGACCAGATGGCATGTATTCCTACATGGTACACCTCTCTGATTTGAACATTTTAGGAAGGATTGTATCAAATGAAAAATACGTCAATTATAGTTTGCTAGATTTTAGATTGTTTGTTTTTCAAGATTCAGACAAGGTTAAACGCAAAATAAGATTGGCAGTTGTCTACTAAATATTTTCAATTCTTCTGCGAGTAGAGGAAGAACTTAACGTACCTGTTAATTTAGCGAGAACATCTGTCAAAGTGGAAATTTGAACGTAATTCATGATTTCCATAAATTGGGTAGGTTGGTTCACGCGCAAATATTCGAGTTGCATGGATATTTCTGCGAGTTTTTGATTTAGCAAAACATTGCTATCATCGCCTCTCGCATTTGATTCGACGATCATATCAATAGATTCCACTAAATTAAAAGACAACTTTTGAATATCGACGATGGATTTAGCAATATCGGATTTGCTAAATGCGTCCATGGCAACTGGACCTATTTCGGATACGAGTTTTTGAGAGACGGCGTTTATAACCGCTGAGAATGCTGTAGTCTTTGCGAATTCTTTGACACTCTTCTCAATATCATCCGCATTATCTAGAATGACTTCTTTAGCGAAACGTTTGACCTCGCGTTTTACGGATCCTCCAGTATAATCCCACGCATATACCATAATTCCGTATGCATATGTTTGGACTTCGGATACTTGTTCCATTGTGATTCGCCATAGGTAAGATCTGAATCTGGAAATGCATTCACTGTATGATTTTTGCTGGATGAAATAGAGGTGAATTGCACGTTTCAAAACCCGATTGAGTTCACCTCCTTCTACAATATTTTTGATTACATTAGACATGAATATGAAATAGATGATACTGATCCAGTTGCCGAACGGGAGTTTATTTAGTAAGAGGGTTACGTCGTAAAGGATAAATTTGAGAAGACTGAATGTTTTGGTTCCAGTTTTTCCCAATTCGTGGAATGTCCTGGAGACCAAGATTCCGATCTCATTTATAGTATCTGGTTGAGTCATAAATTTTGCGACGGTCATTTTATAAAGAGTTATTTAGAGGTTTGTAAGTTAGAGTGTTACTTAGGAAAACTTTTCAATTTTCGTTTAACGTCTGGTCATATGAATTAATAATCCATATGACTAGACATTAATGCGATGGTTGCATGAATAACTAAAAAATACGATATAAAAACACTGCATTATTATATTGTACTGTTACCGTATTTAGAAGATGTTTATAAGATCAATATTCTTGCTTTCACTTATTGGTGCGGTCGCCTCTCAATATGAGTCCCTTTTTGAGATGTGGGTTCAAGAATTCCGCGTAGTTTTCAAGAGTTCGGAACAACGCAACCATGTTCTGGAGAACTGGGTAGAGAATCATATTTTCATCGAGAAGTCGAATCGGTTGAATCGCCCATTCCAACTTGGACACAATCAGTTTTCTGGTCTCAACCATACTGAATATTTGCAGTGGGTTCGAGGTGGACTTGATAGCGTTATTAACTTTTTCGGGGTGAATCCTGTCGTCAGCGAACCATCGGATTTCCAATCACTTCCTGCTTCTGTTGATTGGACTACGAAGGGTGCAGTCACACCGGTGAAGGACCAGGGTCAATGTGGATCTTGCTGGAGTTTCTCGACAACTGGTGCTTTAGAGGGGGCGTATGCCATCAAGAATTCGAAGTTGGTGAGTTTTTCGGAGCAGCAACTCGTTGATTGTGATACTTTGGGAAATGGTGGTCGGGACCATGGATGCAATGGCGGTCTCATGGACAATGCGTTCAGTTGGATCGGTAAAAACAATGGACTTTGCACGGAGGCAGATTATCCTTATGTTTCTGGAGTGACAAAGACCGCAGGAACATGCGTGAAGACTTGCAAGAATGTTGCTGGTTCGGATGTTGCTAAGTTT